>Ga0153966_100014_pt1 | contig 126283 bp, 144 predicted proteins | sample TSFL050MetaG_FD_104738 | JGI IMG/M metagenome (GOLD analysis project Ga0153966, IMG submission 104738) | Attine ant fungus gardens microbial communities from Florida, USA - TSFL050 MetaG | ecosystem: Host-associated > Fungi > Mycelium > Unclassified | place: USA: Florida, Paynes | collected... | reverse complement strand
TACTATCTTTGGTTCTGGCGGGCGATTTATGACAAATTGTCTTCTTAAGGATGCGACGATGTTCCTCTACATGTACTAGTCACAATGAACTAGCAGCACAAGGCTGATAAAGTGAAAAGTTTACAAGTAATCTACTAAGCACCACCTGTCGTCAGGTCTGGTCTATGTGTACACTCAGGTATAGTGCCCACAGTCCACCTCCAGGGTCTAAACTTCCTGGTCAGTCCACTTAAGCCTGTGGCCCGGCTATAAAGAGGTTGGGAGTGATCTGAGTTGATCACACACCGAGGGAGCAATGAGAGTAAGTGTGACAGGGATCGAGGCGATTGGTGTCTGGATGTGAAAACAAGTTCTAGTGTAAGGAACGGTCATCCAAGTAACTCAGGTAGGCGGATCCCAACTCTAAGTCAGAGTAGACAAAGAGAACTCGTTAGAGTCCCCACTGGATTTGAGTACACTACTTATATCTATTCTACTTGGTCTGTGCACTACTTTCCCATGGTGATCATGTGACATCAATGTGACATGTCATCTGACTGATTATATAACCTCTCATGTGACTTCCCTGATTATGTAAGTCTGTTCTAAAAATAGAAAAGTAAAAATAGAAAAGAAAAGAGAAAAGAAAAGTTCTTGTGTCACGATTCATGACATCTAGGTACAGACCAGTTTAATACTCCTACCACTTTATCTTCCTCCATTTCAATCTTCCCCTGACCCATTACTACTTCTAGAAAGTTTACTTTCTGTACCTTCCAGGCACACTTCTCCAGTTTCACATAGAGGTCATTTTCTTCTAACCGCCTCAGCACTTCTTCCACTAACTTGTCGTGTCCTTCCTCTGTTTCTGTTTTTATCAACATGTCATCCACAAATGCCACCACCTTTCTTTCATTGATCATGTCTCTTAGGATCTTGTTCATCATGCCTTGAAATGTAGTAGGTGAGTTTGTTATTCCAAAGAATATTACTACTGGTTCATATGACCCCATATATATAGTGAAAGCTGCCTTCCACTCATCTCCCTTCTTGATCCTTACATTGTTATATCCCCACTGTAAGTCCATCTTGGTGAACACACTCTTATTACCCACGCTATCTACTAAGTCTGTAATTAATGGTAGTGGGTAGTTATTCTTTACTGCCTGCTTGTTGAGCCTACGATAGTCCATAACCATGTGTTTCCTTCTATTCTTCTTGCTTACAAAGAATACTGGCAATGTTTGGGGCAATTTAGAAGGTCTAATGTACTCCTTCTTTGAATGCTTGTTGACAAACTTCTGTACCTCTTCCTTTTCATTTCTAGAAAAAGGGTATACTCTTGCTTTGCTCATTTTGAAGTCGTTGTTGAGATCTATCATGTAGTCCCATACTTTTCTGACCAGTATCCTCTCCGACTCTACCTTCTCAAATACCTTCAGCCATTTGTGGTATCTTTTGGACACCATCTCCTCCACCTTCCTATGATTCACCTCTATTTCTTCCTCTCTTTCCCAGTCTTCCTTCTCATTCACTGCCCATCTTACAATCTTCTTTTGTCCTCTCTTGTCTCTTTCTTCTCTTTTATTCTCACTGTTTTTCCACATAGTGGTGGACATCTCATCATTCTCACTTCTCCTTTCTCCCAATCTATCTCTGAATTATGAGCTGCCAACCATGGCATGCCCAAGATTACATCTGTTTTCTCCAGCTCGCATACATCTATCCTAACTCTTTTCACATGTCCTTTGTAGAACATGTTTACTTCCACTTCATGAGTTATTGCACCTCCATTGTTTCCAGTACCGTCTATATTCCTTACTTGTAATGACCGATCTAGCTTAATTAGCCTATATCCTCCCTTGTGAGCTAAATTATTGCTCATGAACATTCCTGTTGCCCCATTGTCGAGCAATACCTTTACTGTCCTTCCTTCATACATATCTATCTTTTCAATACCCACATTCATCTATACTTCTCTTAGAGGCTTAAACATTTGCCTCACTTCTCTTACTTCTCCTTTCTGCACTGCCTTCTGATTGACAGTTCCTGCTACCTTTCTTGGATCAGTGATTCCAGCCCTCTCCTTCTAGGCCCTAGGTACTGTCCATTTCTCATTTCATTTTATTTTCCAAATAACTGCATCTCTTTCTCCACATGCACTACATTTCACCTTTTCTGCCCTTCCTTTCTCAGCCTCTTTGTTCCTCCAATTCCATGCCTCTTTACATTCTCTGCACCACATATTACACAGCTGCTTCTTCCCCAGGAACCTGTCTCCGATTCTCCTATGTCTTTGTCCCTTTGTAATCACATTCTCTACATTCTACAAAGGTCACTACTTCTCTAGGTATAGTCTACTCTCTCATGCACATTGCTGTCTCCTTGTGCTTTCTCTTTCTCATTTTTGGGCACTCCCACTTCTTGTGTTTCTTCTCTCTACATCCAAAACATTTCACTTCCTCTCTTACTATCTCTTGCCTTCTCACATCTCTTACTCCATACTGCATTACTCAATTCTTTAGTACTTTGAACCTATTCCCTACCGTTGTTTTCTTTTCCTCTTCTCCACTTCTATACTTTTGGGCAAGATGCCCAAACTTCCCACATTGTCTGCACAACCTCCCTTCTAATTCTGTCCTTAGTTTGGCAAGAGCATGCCTTTCATTGAGCATATTGCTCATGAGTCAATTGTATTGGTCTAGAGATATTGTGCTATGTTCTAAATAAGTTGTTGTTATAAAAAAAGATTTTATATATTCTTTGAGGAGCTCATTGTGTTCTTCACCTATCTCACTTGTATATCTGCTAGGGCACAAGATCTTCACCCAGCCAGGTGCCTACTACCATACTGACTACTGCCCTAATACTAGGGTAGACTATCACTTCATGGAGAAGATCCCTACTCTAAGTAGCCTCCTAAAGAATAACTACTATTCCTCTGCATAGACTGATCACAATGGACCAGTAGCACGAAGTTGATATGACAAAGGTGATACAAGTAAACTACTGAGCCCACTCAATTGTAAGGTCTGGTCTGGGCTAGTACCTGAGTTTAGTTCTAACCATCCACCTCTGGGGTCTAAACTTCCCAGTCAGTCTATTTAAGCCTGTGGCCCAGCTATGAGGAGGTTGAAAGTGATCTGAGTTGATCACACACTATAATAAAATGACAGATAAGCTGGAGTATCCACGGCGGCAGATTATTTTATTTTATTTTCATTTTTATTTATTATGTAATAGTGTGAAGTGTGCAGAACATTATGACTCAAAAGGAGTCCACAAGATAATTTGGGTAGACAAATACTAGCAAATACCAATTCATGTATAAGTAGCTAGATCAATTAGTGAGGACTCAAACAAGTTCTCTTTGTTAACTCTGACTTAGAGTGTGGACTTAAGTTAGTACAACTGATGTTTACTACACACACTGAGGGAGCAATGAGATTAAGTTTGACAAGGATCAAGGCGATTGGTGTCTGGATGTGGTAATGAGTTCTAATGTAAGGACTTTAGTTGCAGTTGGGTACCTTTAACCTCGATCCTACTCTTTATTGAAGTTTGACAAAGAGAACTCGTTAGAGTCCTCGTGTAAAGACTCAAGTTGTGGTTGTGATAACCCTAACCCAAATCTCACTCTATGTTAGAGTAGACAAAGAGAACTTGTTAGAGTTCCCACTAGTTTTTATATACTACTTATACATGCTCAACTATTTGTACTTGTTTACTGATCCATTGGTATTACATAATTTAAAAGAAAAGAAAAGAAAAGAAAATTAAATATTGACTTTGGGGAATTCAGTGGTTCATGATACCTTGCTGGATTGTGTACACTACTTATATATGTCTGATTGTTTGTCCTTATTTACTGATTTGACTATATTACATAACTAAATGAAAAGAAAAGAAAAAGAAAATAAATATTGACTTAGAGGGAATTGGGTGATTCATGACATTCAGGTGTCCACTTCGTCACACCAAAACTCTTAGTTGAAATGGACGACAGACTAGATACTGTGTTGAAATTAACACTACTTGAGTATAAAAGGAATTATGAAGCTAGATGCCATTATCCTTCTTTACGATCTTTGGTAGATGCCATGACACAGTATACAAGTGGCAAGATAATAGTTGTGTAATTTTAGAGGGAAGGTAGTGAGAAAAGTTTGATGGGTTGATCAGTGAACTCGAGTATCTTTATTGGTTTTTTGTCAAGTTCTTTTGGTTACCAAAACGAGCTTGCAGTTGCGTTTCAAGATCAAGATATCTTTGTTGTGGGGGGTACCGCCAGTACACCAGTGCATGTCCTCATTCTGTAAACAATAATCACATCATACCACGGGGCATACATAGTCTACTTAGAGCAGCTTCCTACTCAGTGACTTCTATAAATCTTGATCTGATACTCGGCAACTTTGGCCTCTTCCCCGTCAATCTCTTTATTATAGGAATAGAGTCGGTTCGAGCAATGACCTTTTCTGCCTCAACACCTTTTTCTGCTGGTAAGTTTCCCACTGACTCCGACTCTTGCCTCGGTTCGTTCTCGGTAATTGGCATAGGTGTATCGCCTTTGGTCCCTATATCCTCTGATAGTGGTTCTGCAGTGGGCTCAGGTCGTGGTGAGTCCCCCGGCCTCACAAGAATCTTGACTTTGGTCTTGTCAATCCGTGATTGTAAGAAGCGATATTGAGGACTTACCATGTTCATCACCCTGGTTGAGTAGTGTCAGATATCCTTTCTTCACGATGTCTTCCATTTCGATTCTATCAGTAATAAGATCGTCAAGCCCTTGAATTTGACCGCTCGCAATAGCTTCTATAACCTCCCGGTGGGTGTTATCATACGCTACAGCACCTACTCATCCATCGTCAACTCAGTCTTGTTCTAGAAAGAAAACAATAATCATATACCAGTAACTGTGATTTCCTTAAACAGAAAATTCATATTCATCATCACATTTGTCTTCCAGGCTGCCATATTCACCAGCGTCCCCCCAGTTCTCAAGCATAACAAAGCACAATCAACCGTTGCTTGTGTACCAATTGTATCAAAGACCACATGAACGCCAAATCCTGTTGTAGCTCTGTAAATGACTCCTGTCACGCCAAAATGTGTATGCAATGGGTCTAGGGCTTCTGATGCACCATGTTTGAGGACAAGAGTTTGGCGTTTCAAAGAGGATTCGGATACGAGGATAAAAGACGTTGGAGAGAGCGAACTGTGGGGTTGAGGAGCCTCAGATCTCTAGCTGAGAGGAGCTTGCATTTACCGAAGAACACGAAGGATAAATAAAACTATCTAGTATGGGGTCAATTCCCATGGTTCCACCACGATTCAGAGACTTACTGGACCTCCACCTAATATCAGGACGGTATCACCTCTCTTGAAATTTGCGCGTTTGACTGCATGCCATGCAGTTGCTACAGACTCGACACAAGCCGCAACTTCCACTGCGGGGATTGACATATAATGCAAGAATGGCTTCGTGGTTAGTTCAACAACCAGCGAAAAGTGTCTCCAACGCACATGGTAGGCTAACGGGAATCTTGTGTATATGTTGGATATCGATGATGACGTATTCCGCTAGTCCTCCAACCTTCTTATTACCTGATGTCTCCTTGAAAAAACAGTGAATTGCGCAGAATGGGTGACAGTCCATATAGACTCACAATGAAATTAGCCCTAGAACACCTATTCCGATGCCCTGATGCACAAGCATCACATTTGTTGGTGACCATACACGATACCAAAGGATCCCTAACACCCAGAACCTTTCAACTCAAGTGTTTAACAATCGAACGTACATCTCGTATACTTACACAACAACATTAGTTCCAACAGGCCAATCTCCTTCGTCAATCCCTCTTCCAAAACCAACGATTGTGCCGGAAAATCTAATGAGGAAACAAAAAGTTAAATAGAGGGCGCGCGCCAAGTCATTGATTTGACGTCAGCTAGAGCAGAAAGGTGGCAACGAACTCGTGTCCGAGTGGCGTTGGCCATGCTTTCAATCTGATTTCGGGTGAAAGGAAGGTTTGTAAATCGTTGACGCTGACTTTTCGTAACCCGGGTTACATATCCGAAGACCGAGGGGTAAGTTTGTCGTGCTCGGTAGGGAATGAGTTTGGACTTACGCGCATTCCTGTCATGGTTTGGTGTGTCGGGCAATGTTGGGATTTCTAGAAACTGCCATTCATGCACTCACCATGCTACCTGTGAAAACCCAATTAATTCTGACACTCTGACCAGAATCATAGAGCCCAGAAAAAACAAACATGGATCTCGGGCCGAGTGGGCTGAGTGAACGTACCTTGATTTTGAGTTCTTGTGGGCCAGGCTCAGGTTCATCTGTTTCTTCTACACGCACATCTCGTGGACCGTATTGCCTTACTATTTTCATCCTGCACTATCGTGCTCAAATAAAGCTACTTTGGGGTAGTATGCGCCAAAACGTCGGAGAATTGAAGTCTGAGTGATTTTGAAGCTCAAAATGACGGTGTTGCAGGTTCCTCTATACGCGAAACGCAGGCGAATGGGAAGAAATCCAGTCGTAAGAGTTATTGGGTTGGGCGCTTGAAGATGCGTGTCGAAGCAAGGAGCAGAAGTCGTGCAACCTCACAACTTCAAATACGGTACAATGAATCAATGAGTCCTAGGAAGCTCGCAATAAATAAGGGACGGGAAACGATCTCCTGGGGAAATAACTGTTCAACACATCATCATCTGTAATATAGCAGTTTTTGGGATTCATGTGATGTATGAAATGGGAACGTGTTTGACAAGCAATACTCCTTCTTTTTGGTCGAACCAGTAGGCGTAGGCGAGAATCAATGATCGTTTCCTGCGGAGAGGGGGCAAACCAAGTTTAGACCAGGAGAGGGCTTCTCCTGTCCGTTAATTGTGCAAGGGCGTATAATATATGAACTGTCCAGAAGAGGAGAACGCAAGTCGGATATGATAGGGTTCTCAAGGGGCACATTTAATCCTATTCTGTGTTGCTCAGAATCTCAGAGCCAAACAGGATGCAGAAGTCGTGGATCCAGGAAGCACTAATAGAGAGAAGTCAAACTTGTTGTTCAGAGGTCGGCGCTACAACCTAGACCTGGATCTGCGTGGAATATGGTAGCTGATGTCGTTGAAGCACACAACAGTGCTGAAATGGGTCAGTGATTTTCCATTATTATTCTCTAAAATGTTTCTACAAATGGAACGTGGGAAAAGGACAGGCTCGGCAAGTGCCGGGAGTCATAAGGTATTTTCACATCTTGCCGTTTCTCTCGACGTCGAGTCTCCGGTCATAGCCATGTTCATACGGCTCTCCTCTAGACTTCACATGTCCGATGTCTCCTTTCCCCTCTCTCCCCATTCTTCTATCTTGTTATCTCTCCTGACCTCTGTTTTCCTTCTCGCCCTCATAAGAGCTGCCCTGCTCTTTCTACGGTCATGGACATCGTCTTCGTCGGAGAAACAGACATTAGTGCATGTACAGCACCAGAAGAACGTGGAGCAACAGCAGCCATCTTCATCAATCTCAACGCTGAATTGGAGGTTCAATATTTTCTCGTGGGAAAATCTTCCTACTCTCCCAGTCTCATTGAGGTTCAGCGAGAAGGACATGAAGGGTCAGGGCGTTAGCCTTGTCCCATCGCAACAGCATACTGCCGAGCATTGGCAACCAGGTCGGAGAAGCGGTCCTGCTTTTGAACATCCGCGTATGTTTTTCATTGAACTCCGGCTTCCATCCCCGCACTCAGTTATACCCTAGTACCAGCTATGTTTCAGTCAGATGAGCCAGTGTCAATGGCTAAGATGATCATGTCACGCCATGTAAGTATTGTCTTCCGTTCTCATTGTTCTCACAGCCTCTTAAATTCCGTTCTCTCACCTCCAGACCTTCCGGAAACCTACACAGCGACCTCCAGCGAGGCCAAAGACCGGATCACAGATGCAGTACACCCGCCGGTCTGCCTCCATGGTGTAATGCTTCATGTAATGACGTACAAGATTATGACATGCATACTCTTCTCCATTATGCGCAACCTCTTCCCGTCAACCAACTGACACGTATTCAAATGACGACCCTCCGATCCACGCTTCGCAATGCCCATAAATGTCCACTCCCTAAACGTCTATCTGATTCTATGAGTATATTATTATCACATTTTACCCTTTTAGTAATTCCCTATTCCCTTTTCGTCTTTATTCTTTCTCTTATGGGACTAGCTTGTTTTCAAGCTCTGTTTCTTTCAGGACGTAGTCTGTATAATCGTTTTGTCGTCGTTGTATACCCGCCTTTTGCTTTGATATAAAGTATTTATCGGTTTTTGCATGGGTACGAACACAATACAAAAAACTGCTTTCCCAGGGCGACCATGTGGAACGCGGTTATTAGTTCACAGCTATCAAATGGAGTACAATTTTTCTCGTGATTTACTCACCGCATGCCTAGAAGCTGGAGAATTGGCGGGGAGCGGAATAGTCCACGAATGAATTACCTACATGCATGTTATAGTTATCTAGGAAGTTCCATCAGAAAAAGAGAGAGAGAGAGGATCTGAGAGCAGAAACGGTAGATAGTAAAAATATGAAGGTTTCAGCTGTCCCTGTTGGTGGCTCATCGGAATATATTTCAGACTCCTTATTTCACGCATTCATCCTCAACACCATTTGGAGCGTATCGAATACCCCCAGTATTATTATGAGTCAATACCCCCCTTCAGAAAAACGTAAAAAAATCGGTTGTCAAAAAAAGAATTCTTTGTTACTTTCCACGTACGTCTGAGTCGGATTTGCACGACAGATGATTGTGAGGAATATTGATGATCATCTAACCATCATGATCACCCCATCAAATCAACGAGTTCGCGACGACGGACGGATGATGTTACCTTAATCAGAGGTGTGTGATCTCTCCCTCTCTCTCTGTGTCGTAAAAAGATACATACTACATCATTGAATGATGGAACAGTTCGTAATGAAGCAATATATCAATGATTTGTCCTCAATGAATGACTACTACATTTTCTTTTTGGAAGCCTTGATCAGTGTCGCTGGGTCCTCGCTCACACTTGTTTCACATCTGATATCTTATGGTATAGTGAAAAAGTGGAAAAAGAAAAGGATTACGTTGAAGGGAAAAATTACATGGTCATAACATAGCCAAGATGCACCTTATCTCTGGAACATGAATGAACTCAGGATGGCGGTACCGGACGAAATAATAATCAACAGCTACAATTAAGCTAGTCAAATAAAGTCTTACCTCGAGTTCATCCAAATGATCAAATTTCAACAATCAATCAATCAATCCAAATACCGCCCAAAAACAATCAAAGAACCCTGTCGGCCTCTCAGGAAAAAATTGTTTTTGACACCTTCTAGTCACCCAGTGTATGAACAACAACATCCATTACAGATCTGCTTTCACCAGAACAAAGGGAAAAAAAAGGTTGACAACACTTGAGAGTCATGAACGAGTTTATTAAATCCTGACTGACGACCCACCTCAAATTGATCGAGTATCCCGACTCAATGTCCGTCAACGTTAAAGCTGCAATCGTATGCACGCCCGGCGACACAGCGAGAAACTTCATGCGTACAGATTGACAAGCTAATGGCAAAAGAGGTCTGAGAACAAAAAAACAGCGACAAGTACTCATATCAGAAAAAGCGATCACCCATTAGGGACAGTAACTTTACCCGATGCGCACTTGACCCTCCAAGGGTACAATACCAGGATATCCCATCTTATTCGCTGTCCCAACAACACCTTGATCTAGTCCAGGATCGACATGACCAGCACCTTTCCGCTTTCTTCTACACTCGAAATAACTAATCTCAAATCGTTTCGTTCGATCAGATTTGTTCAAGACAAATATATCGAGCGTGAATGAGTCAAGAGGGTATATCTTTCCAGGTCCCAATTCTCGTCGACGATATCCCTGGTTGGAATGTCCATCCACCTCTGCTTCTTTATTTCCGCCTCCCTGGTCTTCCTCATCTTGGTTGTCGTCGTCATCGTCCCTAGAAACTTCTTCATCTTCTGATGACCACGCCTTGCGTCTTCCTCTCATATCAGCACCACCATTTTGGCTAACATTCAGCAAACCAATCGAAATAACAACTGTATCTCTAGCATCCCCATCCATCGCACCTGTCATCAACTTCTGCTCGTTTGGAATCTGCCCATTACCGACATCAAGACGATGTTGAGGAGCAGGTATTTCGCCCGACTCCCTCCCTCTCCTAGCTTCCAAAGTAGGTCCAACCACACCTCCAATCGACTGGGAAACCACAGGTGCATGTGAAATCGGCGTAGACGGTACGGTCAATTTGGATGGGTATGCGGGGTATGCAGGTGTTACAGGTAGATTTTCGAATATAGGTGTATGTGTGCGTGTAGATGGCAAAGATTGAGAGTAATTTTTGTGTGTATCAGGTTGATGAGGTAGTGGTGGCAGAGGAGCACTGTAAGTCGTCGGTGATCGGATATTCAGACCGGGAATTGCTAGCGCAGGTAATGTCATCTTTTGTGAGTTACCACCCACAGGTGTAGCTGACATTCGAGGAGCAGACACCCTAATCATACCACCAGCCATGAGCTGTCCTCCTTTAGTAGCTTCAGAATTCGATGTTGTCCGTGTTGAAAAGGGTACATTCAAGCCAGGACTCCTTTTGGAGCCCTGCAACCTGAAGACAGGGAATGGAGATGGAGGTTCGGGTAAAACGCTGGGATAAGCCGTAGGTAAATCTAATGGATCGAGGTTATGGAAATTTTGAGGTTGATTAGGGTTCAGATCGAGGACACAGTTCCACTTCGACGAGAATGCACGTGTTGGATATATGACTGTAGTTGGACTGGGAGATTTGACATAGGGTCGGCCGTGAATGATGATGGACACCGCGCGTTGAAGATCGACTTGCGTCGTATTGCGGAAGAAAGAGAATGCGTCTAGCTCTTCTGGAGAGCGAAGAAATGTGACTGCATATAATAAGTTATACTGAACACATTGGGCGATTTGGAGAGGGAAAACATCTTCCTGGGACGTAAAACTATCCTGCCCCCAAGTGATCAGCGTCGCTTTGGCATCATCGCCGTTGATGACGACATCCATATTTTCCACTTCAAATCCAATGCCCTGGCCAGATTCTCCGGAGTTTTCGATCTCTACACATAACACAACAGTCCGTTCCTCGTCTCCAATTTTGTCGCGTTCTTCTTGAGATGCGTCTAAAACGATGCTAGGAATGAAAACGGTCCTCATTCGGACACGAAAGCCAGACACTGTTTCGAGCGTCTTCCGAAACGACTTTCGAAGAGTTGATTGCGCTCTGCATGTAGGGGACACAGTAGAGGGGGAAGGACTTGGGGAAGGGAGATGAGCAGGTGTGAGGGAGAATAACTTTCGGCGAGATACAGTCCCCAGACGCGTTGAAGGAAGGTTGATATCGGACGCCTTTGAGAACGTGGTCCCTATGATGTGTAAGTTGACAAGATAATACGAAACTGATGTTTATACCTGCCAACAGCCCTTCGAGGAGGTTGACTTCTTCAAAACCATCCAGAGTGTCATCCTCGACCTGCAGTTGATCTATATCGGCCGCTGTGGGCGAATCTGGAGTGACAACACCATCCAACGTTTTCAAAAATTGAATAAGGGGATGCTGAGTCGAGGACATGATCACAGGCTTCTCGCGTAGAGTTGCTGAAATGGTAAGGCATAAAAGTGGATTCGTGAAACTCAAACGAAGAAAAGCTAAGAATTACTGTATCAGTGTGAGCATTGACGAATTAAACAGATGAGCGTACAGACAGTAAGAGCGAGACGATACACAGCAACCCAAACCTTGTCCCGTTCTGACCAGACGAGAGAGAATTGCTCTTGTGAGCCATCAGTAGCGTTTTGACCCCATATTCCGACAGATAATAAAGTGCCCTGTGAAGCTACATACTTTCTATCATGATCGGCTGTGGCCGGTGTAGGATTGGGAGTATGAGGAGGAAGAATTGGCGGATGATGTGACTGGCCTGGACGGACGGAGGGCTTTACTCCTCCAAGAGAATCTGTGCGAAGTGAAGACGGAGTCTCCGGTGATTCTGTAGGTATGGGGACGGGAGAGATGTAGCTGGCCTCTAGAGACACCTGGACGTGGGTCAGAAATGAGATCAAAGCCGGGGGAGGATGTAAAGGATCTGCTGGTTCATCAGGGACGGGGTGGTCTATACGAAGTACAGCAAGGGACTGTAATTGCTCGTCTGCTGCTGGTCAGCAGGTCATCAGGCAGGACAGGGAGTAGCTTGCCGAAAAAAGCTTGCTTTCGCTCCCGAGTATTGGATGCGAGCACTTCTAACCATGGATCTGGAGGGTCAGAAGGAGGGAATTCGACGCAGGTGTTCGGTACCGAAAGAGAAAGAAGTGAAGTAGCAAACAGTTGTTCCATTGTCTTGGTGGTTACACTTGAGGACTTGCTCTATTTTTAACCAACGCATCTTCCATCTGCTGTCTGGCGGCCCGGCCTAACGTTTAAATGTCGGACCTCCCACAGCACTGCTCATGCTTCTCCGGAATCTTGCATTGTGTCTGCTTGCACTCCCAATCCCTGCTAGCCTTGCTGCTAATGCGACCGGGATCAAGCTTCAGAATGGTTTTGAACGTGTTTACATCCAGGTAGCTAGCTCCTGTCTATCTAGGTGCCCATTTCCGACCATGAGACAGCCTTTCGGAATTAACGGCTTCCGTGTCCGCGCAACAATCCTTCGTGATCCAACAGGCAATGAACCCTCTGCTCTCCTCGATCCGCCGATCGAGGGTCCCAGCTCCAAGGGACTCGAGCATTCCATCAATGTTCCTTTCATGGGAAACGGAACTCTTCGCAATGGAGATCTCGTCGTAGACGTTCTCTTTGGTGCGATCTCATTTTACCGAGTTGATCCCAATGGTACTCGAATACCCCTCACCAATGAATTCAAGGACACCAAGTCCCCCTATGCTCGAAACTACGTCCAAAGTCTCCGTGGTAATGCATACCAGGCACAATTCTCGTTCTCGTCAGACCCTGAGGAGATGTTCTTTGGCACTGGCCAGCAAGCCTGTTGTAACGACAACTCTGTGAACAAGAAAGGGCAAGTTGTTGATCTCTTCAATTACAACTCACATGTCACTTTACCAGTCTGGATGTCCAACAAGGTCTGTATCTAATCTATCCTTGCACTCGGATGGTCTTGAACATGTCTGCTGTAGGGATACCTGATCTTCGTGAATTACCCCGGCAATGGCCGGATCGGTAAATCATTGTGACACTCACCACAGTACATCTGTGAGCTCAGTGAGAATGTGTAGAATTTGATCGCCTCAGGACACGCTTTGTTGCTGATGAGACGACTGTCTTCGATTACTATATGTGAGCGCTATGAACGGATCATTCCAAGGTTCATTGAACCTCATTCTTAGCCGGCAGCACTGCGGCACCCGCAGGCGACTACGATGCTCTGCAAAAGCAATTTACGGGAGTAACAGGTGAGCGCCATCGATGTCATTGAAAAGGAATCGATTGCTGACGATCACAGGGCGTCAGCCAACTCCTCCTGACTTTATCCTTGGCTACCAACAGTCCAAACTTAGGTACTATAATCAAACCCAGGTTATGACTCTTGCTCAAAGATTCCACGACGAGCAAGTACCTGTGTCTCTCATCATTATTGATTTCTTCGCATGGAAGTTCCAAGGTGACTGGTAAGTGTTGTCCCCTCAGCATGGCTTTTTCTGACAGGTACATCGGGTGCTTAGGTCTTTCGATTCTTCCGTCTGGCCCGATCCTGCAGCGATGGCAGTCGAAGTGAAGAAACTGACTGGAGCAGAGATGATGGTTTCCTTGTGGCCTAGTGTCGAAGATTTGTCTGTCAATTATGTTGCTTTGCAGGAACAGGGATTATTGGCGATAGAGAGAGGTGGCACTGGTGTCACGGATTCTTTTGCAGGCGTTTATACGCGATTGAGTAGGTCTCTCGTTATGCTGTCTCTAATGGGTCTAGCTGACTTGGATCACAGTCGACTCAACAAACCCTGCTGCAAGAGAGTTCTTATGTAGGCCATCCTCTAAACTTTTGGATCACACAAACGACTGACAGCGAATGCAGGGAGACAGCTAAATTCAAGTTACTTCTCTAATGGCATTCACAACTTCTGGATTGACCAAGCAGACGGTAATATCTCGCTTCGTCCTCCCATTTCCTACCTAACCTGATTTTCCTTTCAGGCGGCAGTCTTGGCGAATTCTACGTCAATAATGGCCAAGATCCTCTTATAACTATTCCCTATCCTCGTCCCTTCACTGAATACTTCCTTGGCACCCAGGAAGGCACGGGGAAAATGTATCCGTGGCTTCATCAACAAGCCATAGAAGAGGGATTCAACAATCTCACCAGGAGGAACCCTGCCTCAACTTCTTGTGAATACATGTCCCTTACAAGAAGTACCTTCATTGGTGGACAGAGATTCTGTTCGTATTTGTGGAGTGGAGATACGGACTCGAGATTTGATGTACTATTGCAGCAAATTACAGTAGGAGTATCCGTTGCTGCGTCGGGTATCTCGTCATGGACGCTTGATATTGGTGGGTTTGCGGGATTAGACGTTGATACGAACGAAGTGAGTGTATCTTTTTCCGAGCTAGAGATTTTAGGAAGTCTTCCTGATATCATGTTTGTAGGGGAAGGAGCTGTTTGTGAGATGGTTTGGGATGGGCGTTTTCCTTCCATACGTGGGTTCATTCTGGTTCTTTGAACATTTTCCTTATTCAAGATTTAATCGCCAGACTCGAGTTCATGGGTAGGATAGTCACCACAAGAGCCCTGAATGTACTTCCTCATCTGCCTTCTCTCAATAGAACGCGCAAATGCAACCTAACTACGACTTCCCCCCTCCCTCATGCCAATGACTGTCCCAACGAGGTGTGTCCTGCCCTTCCGTGCAGATATCCTGTTAGTTCATTGCTTTATTTCCAGCCATGGTCATACGGCCCAGAGAATTTTGTGATTCTAAAAAAGGTTCTTCGACTCATCCTTCTTCAGGCTCTGGGAGGGAAAAAACTTACAGAAATAACAACATACATAGTACATCGCGCTTCGATACCAACTTATGCCCTACGTTAAAAAACTCTTCCAACGCCTTCAACAGACGGGCAGAGTTATCATGCGGCCCTTGTATTTTGACTTTTCACTCACTGACGAATTTGTGCAAAGTGCAACACGAGCAAATGATCCGGCTGTCATTCATCAATTTATGTTTGGTATGTTATCGACGAACGAATAGATATCAGAGTTGACTACATTCTACTTTATAGGCCCACGGCTGCTTGTTGCGCCCGTTGGCGTCATGGGAGCGACGACACGAGACGTTTATCTGCCGAAGCTGAGTGAATCCCAAAATGACATGACCTGGAAGCACTGGTTTGTTCCTTGTCCCAAATGACTTTGAGTGACTGTGGTTTTGATATTCTCTGGTGTTTATAAAGGTGGACAGATAGGGATTTCGGAAAAGGAGGGAAGACTGTCACGGCTGATGCCCCGTTAGACCAGATCCCTGTGTTCTATTTGGGAACCAAAGATGCTATTCTCAGTGGAGATGTTTGATCGAACGGCATGGTAAGTGGATTTGTCGACTTCTGTTTTTGTATGTGACGGATATGCCATCGTTTCTTCTTCTTCTTCTCCTCCTCCTCCTCGTTTCACCGCTGTTCTGTTGGAATAAGGGTCCTGCTGGATCACTTGTTTATGGTTCGGCGAGAGGGGACATGAGTTGAATTTGATGGAATCGAAACTAACTTGGTACTGCATTACTTACACTTATGTGACGAACACTTTTAGTAGTTTGATGTCCTCAACCAATCAAGCTACTGTCAAATTGTAATTTAGAATACAGAAGCAAAATGAGGAAAACAAGATAGAGAATTGCACAAAGCTCTAGTCAATCAGTTGTGGTCATCCCCACTGCTTCTCCAATGAGAATACATGATCGTCCTTCAGTCCATTAAATACAGTGCTTGATTTAATAGCTATATGCTGGCTTTGACTGTTCAACCGTCCATAGGTTGCTGGACAATTACCCTTTTTTGATGAAGTGTCTAGCATTTCTCCTCAGAGAATTTTTTAAATACCAATTTAGGATCCCATTTCCGAGACATGAAGAGGGAAAAAATGGAGCAAGATACACCAAAGAATAAACAAAGCAACTTTACACCTCTCTTTTTAAGTTACGGGAACCCAAGAGGCACAGCATGGTGTGAGCATCGTACTTGATTATTTTTCATCAATCTGTCCGTCTTTGAGAATCATGACTTTACAAAACAAGACGGCATCTGAAACTGGGATAGAACCTCAGAGGGCAGGAGCCAGCTAGATATCTCTGCGATTAATTCGAGGACTGAAGAAAAAAGTTGGAAAGAAGCCAGACTTCACAGTGGTCTTGCATCGACAATGGGTGATTCGTAATTACTGATCGAGCGCTACACTGATAAATAAGTTATATTTCATGAAGTGTCTTGCTTTAGATAGAGATGAATAGAGACAAGTCGAGAACGAGACTCGTTGTACGTTTGCAGCGAGTTTCCGCTCCCCTCTTTTTTGCTATATCTGAACTCGACAAAGGTATGGAACAAGCAAAGGTTGCTGGATAGCCTAAAGAACACATCGAATTGTTGGAGAGATGAGATACAGTTCCTGGACAAGCAGCCAAGAAACCTAGATAGATAAAGCTCGAAGATGCGATGTATAGAGTACCAAGTTCCCACAGTCACAGTTATTTGTAGATCATACCATATATGTTGTGATCGAGTCGGTGCAACACGTCATCCGAAGAAATACACGGTCCACCATGAATATGGTGACACTGCAAGCAGTCTTCATGCACGTACTTCGATCAAGGCATCTCTTGCAGCTCAATCTCCTTCATTCAGGCCTTCCTGTTAGCCAACAGACATCTCGTATCTAATCCTCGCTCTTTTGACTAACCGGTGTGCGAGTCTGACGCAGCGTGTTGATCACTAACCATCTGATATAATCTTCCACGTGAATGGGAAGGACCCGGATCAATGAACGGGACTACGGAGATGTTACACCATTGATGTGAATCTGCCAGCGGATCTCTCTGATGACAATGTTAAACAGTTGAAACCAGTGCAGAAAGCGTCATATCCTTTGAGATATGCCCCAACGCCTCCTGGGAGTTAAACCTTTCTGCATTTCTCTAGCAGGTTCCTCCCACTCGCTGCACCGTCCACCATGCCTTGCAGTCCGTATATCTTTAGCAATGACATTTCAGTTGTCGAAGGTACAGAAAAAAACCTCCAGCTGGGGAGAACACGATCTGTGTAAAAGGCGGACAGCGAGCGTGGCTCACCCGGGCTGGCCTGTAGGTTGTGTATTCCCGCTCGATGTCGTTAATCAATCATCTTTTGCAGATTTTTCATCCAGTTTGGTAGTGTTAGGTGCGTACTTTGGTTTCTCTTATTAATTGATGAGAACAAATACAATATCTCCTTTGGGGCATATCAAGGGTGAACGCACGATCATTTCGTAGGTCGGATTCGAGTGACCGGTGGCTCGGCAGCAGTGGCCATATTTCAAGGAGACTTCCACGCTCGGTTTTATCTGACGAAATTTTTACCAACTCAGATAGGGTTTGCAGAGATGATTATTATCTATAACATCCGCTCACGCATTTTGAGTAGATCTATTAGTGGTATTCAATCCCGATATTCACCATGGGCTCCTTGGTTGGCTGACTCTTTGACCACGACTACTTGAACGCCTTGATTAGCCGAGCGAGGGAATGAGCTAACGACAACTTGAAAAGCCGCCATATCATGAGAGTTGGAACACTATTACACTCGTTGTCCTGTAAGCAGATTTTCAGAATCTTGATCTTATTTGCTATTTAGTCTTCATTCTCTCTTTGAGTCATGAGATTATACTTGACCATACACTCAATCATCCCCAATCACCTTTTTCACTCTCACATCGGCTTTCATGATGGCGTTCGCGGCAGCGCAGTAATAAACAGCGCGTGCTTCGTTCTCACCGATGCAATAAAATGTACGAGTCAATCCTGTAATACTGTATCAAAATCCAGGGTCTCTGTTACAAGACCATTTCGGAACCCGGCACATGGCCGTATGGTGATTGCGTGAGTTGTCCAGTGTGCCAATGATTACCTTATGAATCTGATGAGACATCTAGGGTCATCCTTCAAACTTTGCAATATTCTTTCTCAGGTCCTTCATCCAGTTGAATGCAGAGCTGCAAGGCAATAATAGAGGAGTAGCCTTCTATTATGTGAGTTTTATCTCTTCAATGGTTGTTCTGAACTTCTATATGTCGTAGATTTCCATATTGAACGGAACCTCCGTTGTGGGGCGGACGTTCATCCCGCTTCTGTGCTCAATAGTGAGAATGATTTACCTCAATGTCATTCCCACTTTTGGAATGGCCATCAGCATTTTTTGTCCTTCATTTGTCAAGTCTTTGATGGGGTATACCTTTTGCTTTCGATTTTATCTCTGGTGTAAGTATGTGTAGCTTCTCCACTCGCAGAAAAATGATGTTGATATTGCCCTGGTAGCCCCTGCGATCGGTGAGATACCCTCATGGATATGTGTATCAAATTCATTCCACCTAAGTAAAGCTTCATCATCCGAGACAGTCGAGGAAATTGGTGCTCGAATGAGTATCACATTTGCATTTTCAAGTAGACCTAAGTTGATTTCAAACTACAACTTATGATCAACGTATCTCAGGAGTCGCTCCACTTTTTTGTATGAGATGGTCTGTATCCTCGGATATCGTGGTGTAGAGAATTGGGACTCAACAGTGCAAACCAGCACCAGTCCCGGGCTGGTAGATCCTCATAATCGTTTTCTATGTTCTAGTATCATTTTTCTATTTTGCGCTACACTTTATGGGTATGTAATTAGTTCTAACCTAACATTCCTACTCGGCTAGTTAGTTTACTATTGTCCATGTAGACTATTTATACCCAGTTAGATACTCCTGTACACCTCAGTCATTGTCCCGAACGCTGAGGTTATTAGCTGTCATGCGTGGTTCTAATTTGAATGATTCAGCCACCTGGTGCTCTTCTCACGACAGACTGTCACGAGTGAGCATAATTTGCCCTGTTTCACTGGTGGCAGATTGACACCTCTTCACATCAGCCTTATCGTATTTACCGGAGTCAGTTCCATCATTATCTTCGCGACGTTCATGGGCCTTGTCCAGCGCTGTTTTCCTACTGATTTCCAGGTTCTTCGTTGCCAAAGCAGTGGGCTCATGCCGGATATGATTCACACTTAAAATCATGTATGCAGGGTTCATCTAGCAAAACTGTATCATACATACAAACTAGTTTTACAAGGCCAGTCTCCTGTTTCGAATTATCGGCAAGAAAATTAGAGAATCTTCTACCGCCGCCCATTGAAGAGAATGCTTCCATGTCTCTGGTAGCATTGTGATTGTAAGCTTCTCATTATTTGCAAATCAATGCAAATGGGCTTCGCATTTGTAATTGTGTTCGATAGTTTGGTGTGTAGTCCGGTGCTCAATGCATCGTTTTGTAATAGCAAATATTTTTCTCCCTTTCCAAGATCAATATGACCTCTTACATCCTAATTGTGTTCTCTCTATGATGAAGTCCCGCGGATCATCAAAATCAAGAGTAATTCATAAGATGGCTCTTCATGGGAGATTAATCGCTCACACCGGGTGTATCTCAGCCCTAGAAACAGCTGAAGGTGGTTTATTATCATCTCGTCATACGTTGCTCTCGATCCTACAAACACAGATAGTCCAATTTCAACAAGCGTCTATGAACTCGTGAGGCAAACAGATAGTAGATAAAATTGCACTACTCAGCAAAACCAAAGGTATTATCATCATTGCGCAGGCTCGCGTGGTGATCAAATTCCAACAACCGCCATATTAGAAGTGCTACATATCCAAGTTGAATCTTTTGTATCCTTGTCAATTCATCTTTCCTGGCATCATTGTCGGTTACTACCTCCCAATTCGCCCGGCACGGGTGCATTGGCGTATTGAGCAACTACGAACGATCAATAAAATCCCATGACATCCATGAACAATTTTCAATCTATCACTGATCCCATTAGAATGAGCGGGTGCAATAGCTCATCAATGTTGACAACTTGAGTCACTTACAGACCTACATAGGTGAAGACACCAACTGGTGCTACGTATCTTCCGTATCTGGACGATTATCCAACAATGGATCGCTGAATGAATGATCGCATTTTGTGCATACAAAAAATAGGATCATTCTTGTCTCTTTGCGCTTCGATTGATCTTGATAAAGCACGGCACTGAAAACAATATTTAAACCTCCGAGTGTGAAAGTAGTATGAAAAGGTTTCACTCGTCGTTGCCGCATTTCGGACACAAGATATTAGAGTGTGCCTGTCAATTATTCAGCTTCGAAACGGGTAGAACGTGAGGGGAACACACAAGGGTGGGATCTGCGCCGAGGTCGGCGGTGACCCCAACTTGTTCTCTACAAAAGTCTTGATTAACAACATCAAGTATTGTGATGGACAGGGATTACTTGGTGACTGTCAAAAGGTCGTTCTTGTAGACACACTTGTTGTCTCCTATCTCGTCGTAATCACAGATCCGGCAGGCGTAGACCATAATCCTGCGTTGCTGGTCGGCCTTGGGATAGAGCAAATTGTTACATTCGGAACAGAAATGCAACGATGCCTAAAATGAAACATTTTAGCGATAGAAATAAGCGTGCAACGATTCAGAGCACCATGTCCTTCGATGAGCAATGGTCAAAGCTAAGGACTGATTACCAGATGACAAATCTGGCATGTGACCTCGAGTGAATGGCTTGCCGATCAAGAAGACCGTGACGTCAGGTTGAACCCCTCAGATTCCATGACCCATCAGTCTTGCCCGATCTATTCACAACACATCCGCCATGAGTCCTTTAGCTTGCGGATATCTCATGATCAGTTCAAACATTCACCTTTTCAAATTTTCTTCCGACAGTTCCGCTTGGAGATCGTGGTTTCGTGAATAAAGTGATGGATGCCATGTCGTGTGGCACAGGCGCCTCCACCGGTGTCCGCAGACTCATAAAATATGTACTCTACAGAACTTGCCTATCTCGTCATGGTATGTAAGCCCGCTTCTTAGTCTCGTCAACACTCTTATCATCCTGGCTCATGTGACGAGTGACAAGTGCTTTGAATGCCTTGTCAGACCACCGGCTCCCTCGGTTGCAAAGGGTCAGTGCTCACACTGTAGCATGTCGTGGACCGTTAATGGTCCGGTAGCTCAGTGGTTAGAGCGTATGGGCTAGTTACCTTGGGTCACAGGTTCAATTTCTGTCCGGGTCACTCTCTTGTCGAGTTGCTTTGCTTGGGGTGTTATTCCCCATGGGTGTTATTCCCTCTTTCATGTTTCGACATCATGTATAAGGCTGCCAACAGGCAGTAAGACTTCGCCGTGCTATATCATCGTCGCTGGTCGCACGAAGAGAGAAACTTCACTCGCCATTCAGGTCCAAATCTTAATATGCATAGAATTCAGATTCGATATGATTAATCGATCTTTCTGTTTAGTACAAACTCAGGGTTCATTACTTAGGATGTGCAACGTTGATTATGTGCGGAAGACACCTATCAAGGTTGTCCTATGGTCTATTTTGTCTGCCAGACGTTGCCGTTTCATTGTCGTCTTCCTCCCTCATTTAAACTATCTGTGAGTCTCAGAATTTATTGCAAGGTCAGCCCATTTACATCTAATATACAAATCACTGTCATTAGGAAGGGCATAATAATGGCAATCTGCATATGTGCATCTGGATGTTGATGGACTAGTTCAATATGGTTATTTGAACTAAATAAGTGTGCCTGTTATCACTGAAGAATGACTGAACTGGGAACTGCATTCAACAGTTAACCAATCAAGGAGCCGGTCTGTTATGAACAGTAGCAGACATTTTTCCTGAATTGGCCTGACCAAATTCTGCTGAATAGGCAATTTGATGCCTTGTCTAACATAGATAGACAGGTTGTAAGGGATGGCCAGAATGTAAGGGACAGTCAGAATTGTCAGATGGAACCCTCAATTATACCCATGCTTCCATTAATGGAAGCAAGATTTAGTAGATTGATACAAGCATCATTAGTAACCGATCATCTCAAACATGTTTAATGGATGGCCTGCCGCAACAGGAGTCCAATTTTGATACCGAGTTCGAAGGGTGCCAAGATGTGCCATAGTTCGATAGTCCGACATGTGCGAATTAATATCCTCGTCTTATCTCCAGGCGCAATAAAAGTGTTCCATCAATAATTGTTCCTGTGGCGTCTTCTTTGACTCTTTCTAAGCGACTGAATCGCCATAAGATATCTCGGCCAAAGGGAAATCTAGTGTCGCCGGCCGAGACCGTGGAATTTAGATCTCAAGTCTGTCTCAGGTTCTTGATAGCTGCCATCAATCCATCAAGTTTAGCTTGGCAGAATCTTACAAGAGTTGAGTGAGTTCTGATTGCTTTTCCTCACGGTCTCTTTCCAATTTCTTCCCTTCGCCGCTGTCAATAACCAACTCCTGCTACCGTCGTTACCGACAATGCAGTTCACAACCGTCCTCTCTGTCCTTGCTTGTATTGTCGCAACTGTCCACGCGACGCCTTACCCAGAAACTAACGCTGCTCGTCTTGCTCGTGGTCTCCCACCCAATCCTCCCGTCCGACGCAGTAGGACTAGTAAGTTCTACCTTCAGGAGCCGTGTATATCTGAATAATTTCACTCTCAGCGGTCCCGAACAGCAGGCCCTCCAGAGTCCCTGGACAATGTAACAGCGGACCCGTTCAGTGCTGCAACAAGGTCACCTCCGCCAGGGATCCAGCTGCTAGTTCCATAGCTGGTCTTCTGGGCATTTTACTTTCTCCGGAGACTATTGTTGGATTGGGTTGTTCTCCCGTATCAGTCCTCGGTGCCAGTGGAAACAGCTGGTGAGTCGAACTGAGTTTCATTCAGAAATGTTCAAGTGTTTAGCGCATCCTTGCAGCAATTCTCAGACTGTGTGCTGTGACAATAACGAATTCAGTGGTCTTATCGTCATTGGTTGCAGTGCCAGTAAGTGATTATAATACCTTGATATGTTTCAGAACGTTAAGGTCATCTGTGCCAGTCAACCTCTAAGTGTATCCGATGGAGAATATGTGGCCATTGTATACGAAGATTTCGTTATAGACCTTCCCTTTAATACCGTGACCTCGATGGATATTGTGTATGATGCATTCTCGTTGTATATCCCAATGCACATACTCAATGTCATCCTCATCTACCGAGCTATGCTGTAAGCAGACTTGGAATTAGTGCATCATTATGTATCTCGCCTGGCACATCGTTTGACGTTCTGAGCCAGAGGAACAATAAAGCATGCCTGGAGGAATGGATAGCAGAATGAGGTGAAACCTTTGTAGGTTATTACCTTGTTTGTCTTATGTCTCTTGATTCTCTTATCACTGATGGCTGTTATCAGTGGATTAGTAAACTAGGAGATTGCTTCGAATTGCTTCGACTAGTTTTTCATACCTCAGTTCTACACTTAAAGGACTGAGTTGACATCTTAACAGGTGTCAAGGCACTATATTGAATATAGCGTACAAAAACCCAAGCAAGAAGTTACCTCACCATGAATACAGAGAAGCACAGGGAAGCTACACTAAGGGAGGCACATAGATGTCCTACCTAGGTCACTCCATCTCTCTATGTGCAAGAGCCACTAGAGTAACCTTGAACCATGCCCAATAGGCGAGTGTAGAGCCAGGTTTTTCCCTTAGGAAACATCTGCATACCCATATGGTCAATCAGATATCGAAACTAGACGTCACATCCTTACCGATTGTCCAAGATTCACAAAAGGCCGAGTGTCCCTTCCATCTCCGTGCATAGGTGACTTCATCAAATTCCTCATTTCGAACCCATCTACTTTTGCCTTCCCAACACCCAGGGAACCTCCGTGAACCCACAACGACTACCCCACGTGTCCCCTGAGACACCGTCCCTAGCTCATTCTGAGCTAGCCAAGTCCTCCCGAGCGAAACACACATCCTGACAGCCCTCTGCATCCCTTCTTCCCACTCCTTCATATCTATGCTCAGTCTCTTCTTGTAGTATAGAGCCTGGCCCAAGTTTTAGTATTAGTTAAGGCCCTGTGCCCTAGTAGTCAGTAGACTGTTTGTGCACCGCGTAATAAATTGTTAAAAAAATGTATCTCGCCCGTCGCGTCTTAGCACCTGCTTGCTTGTTACAAATACAGTGTATGCTGTCAGACCCCAGATAATTAGTGAAGAGACTAGTTCTGAAAGTCTGGGACTAGACCCATTTGGACCTGAACTTGCCAGCCTAATTTCTGGATACTGGTAGTTCTAGTGCTAAAGCTTTTCTTTTGCATGTCACTAATGCTCCAACTGGTGTAGGTGTCATTCAAAACTTTGCTAGGGCAATCACAAAACTCGATGGTATTGTCAACACTATTGTTGAAAAATTTCCCCAAGTACTGATGGAAATACAAAGGAGAGTGCTGCTGGGTCAAAATCTCCAAGCCAGTTGTTTGATATATCTGCACCGTGATTCTGAAACAAGATCATGCGCACGAAGACTCAGTCAGTATCCATCGATCTGTCTCAATGTTTATCCGAATTACCTAGCTGACCTCTGGTGATCAGAAGCTAAGGGGATTTGTTGGAGTATCAAGTGTTACACTAAAGATAAGTTGAATTTCATTTCTTAGCTAGTAAGTGTTCGTGTTGTGATGGCAGATAGGGATAAATACAAAGTGGTTAAGACGAGGCTCGTCGTGCGTTTGCATCGAGTTTCTCCCCCCCCTTCTTGTCCTGCTGTATCTAAACTCAATAGGATTGAATGTTCAAAAATGCAAACAACAGTTAGACACATACTGGATTTATGTCTTGTAACATACAAGGTGAATTACGAGAGCAGCGGTTGCAAGAAATGTTAGTTTCCTCAGATCAACCAAGGGATGAGGAAATTCATTAATTAGCGCAGATCGTGGTCCGCTGTTTAGCTTCTAGCGCAGACTTCGACACGCTCCATGTCCCAGAAGCGTCAAGAAGATGAGACTGGTGAACAAGATATCACTCAATCTAAATTTCTGGCCGAGCTACTTACCGTCCTGTCGTTGTTGCGTTAATGCAGACTTGTGAGTTATTGGATCCGTCTCATCCACAAGTCCTTTTCAACGGATTTTCCCATTAGTCCAGATTTCAAATACTTCCGAGAACCCTCATTAGTTACGAATACATCGGAGAAGCAAACAGTGCCGTTGGTCAGATTGAGGTCTTGGATATGGTCTTGGATACTTCAGGTCCAGGAGCAGCTATAGACTTCATGCATGTTCAAGATGACATCACTGGGATAGATCTTTTCGGAGTCATTGTTTCTTTTCTTATTTTCTTGTGGAGAATATCGGCCCGATAGTTTGACTCTTCAAGTCTGTTGATGTCCCCTGTTGGTAAGGGATAAATGGGCATTGCCGAACTAAATTGACCTTTGGATAGGAACTGTGGCCCTGTGCCTATGCCCATCCCGTTCAGGTAGTATTGGTACTCAATATGCTTGTTCCACTACAGAGGTAGATTGGCTCACCCACTGAAATCAGCTCATCAGGTCTCTTTCACTCATTGAGACTGAGACATGGTTTCAGATTATCTGTTAATCCTCAAATTTCGCCGCTTCTACCAGTCTATTCACAATAGATGTTTCACATCTTCGTCGAATCTCTTGAGCGGATCTTTTGAATATGGTGTACATCTTGGCCTTCTTGGTTAATTTAGGTTAGGTTTCAGATGCCCAGTCTGATTCTACTTCTCATTACAACGTAATCCCTAGAGAGCTGAGCTTTCTCATATGCTTCAGATGCCGTTTTCATCAAGCTGGAGATACAATACGAATATCCTTTATAGAGTTTATAGAGTAAGACAACCACCTAGTGTTGCCGTGAGCGGAGTTGAGGAGGAGATAGATCCGAAGATGGCCTCTATAAGGGCGAAACACGAGCATGCACAGGTACGTGAAGTGTATCCTGCCACCGATGACAGTTTATTTTGTTTATGACAGATTGAGGTTTGTTATGGATATTCAAATCGAACGAGATCATCCTTCCTGAAGTGATTATCTCACGTTGTACTGTTTTTGGCAAGTCAACTTTCGAAAAGCATCAAGCACGCTGTCTCACAAAAGCAAAGAGCTGAGAAGAACTCAGCTCACTGTTCTGACGAGAAAAGCAATAAAGAGGAAAGGGAAGACGCAGAAGTGCAGTTCTCTTGTAATTTGACCGTAGACTCTCACCTTCATGAAGACGGCACATTTTGGGATAGTGTAATACCTTGGAAATAAAGGAATCAAAGAGAGGTAGTGGCACTGGAAGGAAGCAGAAGCTTGAAAAGGAACTCGAGGATGATATCCAGCCAGAAGACGAATATCAAGCCTCGTAATGGAAAGGAAGAGGAGAAGGAAGAGAAGATGTAGCAATGACCCCACGAACATCAGGCGAGAGATTGACTACAGCAGCTGCACGCAAGCACCCTACAGTTGTGAAGCCTCTTGTGCAACCAACACTTCATCCCAAGAAAGTAGCTGCCGCTCGAGGAAGAAAATTGGAGGTTCAGTTCTTTCCTTCCAAAGATAAACAGAAATCCACCATTCGACCACGGGCTTTTCCTTGTGTCAACTGAAGTAGTTCGCAACTAAAGCTGGGATCAAAAGATCCTTGGTTACGTGCAATGCATATGTTGTATGTTGGGAATCGGCCTGATTCGTCGCCCTGTAGAGATACGCAATTTGACAACGTGCTGAGATGTCTTGGTGAGTTGCTGGAGGAAGGGAGTGGAGGTTATGTACTTGATAACTAGTGGTGCAGAACAAGGCTGATGTTCTATGCCAGAGAGGTTCCCGGCTCAGAGAAAACTGCGACCGTATTATTGTTGACATTCCTAAAGGAAACCAATCCCTTCACACGAAATCAACGGTCTGATTACAAAAGCCCATAGCAGCGTACTGTCTGCTCTGGGAAGCTGTATCTGGCTATAGCGTCCCAAGAGAGGGCCATCTAACATTTCGCATAAGGAAGGTCCAAAGGCCCTTACTCGATATTTCAGTGGTGGTGGTTTAGGACGAGGTCCCGTAGGTCATGCAGGTAAATGCATGGTAAGTACGGCCCCTTATACCCAACTGGATCGTTGCTGTAATAGACGACCTAGACCAGTTAGTCACCAATAATCAGGATGTTGTTTATAATTGGTGGACTGGCCGACACTTGCCGGGAGCAAGCTTGTTGTATTACCACTGTTGCTAACACGATGGATTTGCCAGAAAGAGTGGTGATAGGATGAGTAAGAAGTCGATTGGGTTCGTCCAAATTGAGGCTGAGTTAGTCAAAGACTAAGTCTTTCATCGGTGAACGAGGATGATACGAAGCAACTTTCAGCCATATAATTGAGGACAAGACTATTACGATGGCGTTCATAATGGTATCAGTGGTGATGCCTGAAGAGTGTTTGGATATATGCAGGTAAGAATTGGGTCTTCTTCATAGACAATTTGAGGCTGATTTGAAATGGAAGACGGACAATTGGGCTTGCTCAGCCAGATAAAAGATAAAAGCTTTTATGTTGGTGAAATGCATGGAAGGTGAGGGTATTAAAGGAATCACATGGGGTATGCTCCGATTTGACAGAAATCTACCATCGATGACGGAACACTCTCAGGAGAGACTCGAAGATGAGCACCCCATAGCACCACCCGACCCAGTACAATGAATACATACTTCTCTCTCTTACTACTGGTATAATAACACTTTCGAACATACAGCTACCTACTACCCTACTCCCTTGACCACATGCCCCTCGTAGATATGCGCCTGACATTGGGTTCTATTTAGGCCCTTCGAAATAAAAATAAAAATGCTAGATCCAAAAAAAAAGAGGTCACATACACGTGATGTCATACTTACAGTCTTGCACACACATCCATAATATGCCAAAGTTATCACAGTAGTGAGTCTTATGTGATTGATCACATGAAATGACCTTGACTAGAATATTACAGTGAGCTTGAACGCCAGGCCAACATTGCACGTAATCGCTCTCTTATGGAAGTACTCGAGGTCAACCGAATTTCCTCTGCCATCGGGATAGCGAAGGCCAAGCGAACTGCGAAACCTAGGCAACTCGCGAAACGTAAACAAAAAGAGAAGGCTCCAAGGCGACGGTCTGTACGGTTGAAGAATGTTGTATTTGCGTTCTTTAAAACCCCTACAGGAAAAAAGAAGCGAGAGGTATACTATTTTTATTGCTTCCCGAACTTCTGAAACTGTGACTTACAAAAGGCGGATGTTATGTTAATTGGTTGAACAGAATCCTGAAGATATCTCAAGACTAAAATTGACATTTAAGACCATTGTCCGTCGTCCTCATATCAGTCGTGTCAACGATCGTGACACTCAATACAACAATTATAAGAGATATGGGCGTGAGGTGAAGGACTTGAGGAAGCGTCTGAGGTCGATGAAAGTTATCTCTCAAGCAAAAGTCAACCAGAACCGTATATATAGTTGCGCGTATCACCCTGACATCTCAAAAGACTTGATTTTCTTTGGTGGTATGTTCTAGTCTACTGAAAAGGAAAGTGTTTTATTTCAGAAACCTAGATAAATACGGGGAACTAGGCATTTGGGATGCCACAGCACCAACAGATGAAATCACTGACGAAGATGGCATTCCTGAGGTTGATAACCGACAACAAGGAAAGTACTGGCGGCTTCAGCTGCACCGTTCGGCGACTTCACCGTCGTCAATATCCAGCATCAAATTTAATCCAGTGAATGCACGTAGTGTGAGCTGTAAGTTGTATTACTCTACTGCCTGTTGATTAATTCTGTAGGTCTATACAATATCTTACGATGGCACGATACGCAACTTCTGTTTCGTGACGCAAATCACTCGCGAAATTTATGCGAGCGAAGATGGGGTTCTCATCACCCATGCCGATTTGACTCCTTCAGGACATGAAATGTGGATCTCTGATGGAACCGGGAGAGCAACACATCTTGATTTAAGAGAGAAAAAATCCAAAGCTCGTCGTTTTGGACTTTCTGACAATAAGATTGGGTGCATCAGCATAAACCCGAGCTACCCAAACCTGATTCTGACAGCGAGTGATAATTGCACGCTTAAGTAGAGCCCTTACGCCAGCCTCATCACTCTGATTTGCTCATCATGTTTCCTAGGATTTGGGATGTACGAAAATTGCAAACCCTCGCTGCCCAACTTTCTGATTCTGAGTCTGCAAGGCCTAGAAGACGGCGGGCTGAAGAGCCGACGCTAGTGGAATATGACTACGATACCGTGACTGACTTCAACAAGTCGAAGAAAAGTTTGGGTTTGCTTCGGGGTGAATGGCTCCATGACAAATCATGTAGTTCTGCGTACTGGGACCCTCGCGGAGGGCAGATTGTCAGTACGAGCCTTGATGACACCGTGCGACGTGGGTATAATCAAGTGTAACCCTGCATATCTTGCTAAGTGATTTGGTAGTGTGGAGTGTGGACTCCTCAGCCCTAAACGACTCCAACCCGTTCAAGAGCTTCAAGCCTTTCAATCGCATCCACCATGATTGTTGGACAGTAAGATCGACTTCAGTCACCACTGAACTAATTAGTCTTGACAGAGAGCTCAGAGGTCTTGGGTGACAACGCTGCGGGCGCAATGGAGCCCCAATCCAGACGTGTATCCTCATTTTACAGTGAGTGCTAGCTCATTCTCTATCATCGATATTCTTTTCATATTGCCATAGATTGGCAATAGGAGTCATTCTCTGGATATCTTCTCTTGTAAGGGCGACCTTTTGGCGCGTTTGTCTGACCCTTCGCAGTAAGCTCAGTATGATGATGACTGCCCTACACTCACTGGCTGACTTCCGACTAGGGTAACCGCTATACAAGCAGTCACGTGCTCCCATCCCAAGATAGTAGAGCGTGCAGCAAGCGGCAATGGAAGGGGTCACTGTGTACTTTGGGCGCCACTTCACGATTCATAATGCCCCATTTTTTTACCCGATACCTTGTATAAAAAAGCAATTGAGCTTGATCTAATAAAGTTGTCTAATAAATGTCTTCTGATTTGTACCTGATGGAAATCTCAACGACTCATCGTGATTTTCGACATGGTCTCCGGATTAAGCTGGGAAACAGACGGCTAGCTTATTGAGCATTGTCTATCATCTCTAGAGGTTAAAAACCCAAAGTCATGGAGGAAATCTCTGGGGTCGCTTATTGCTTTCCAATTGCGAAGAATGATTCACGTAAGAGAGCCTGTTCTGAGATGTCATGTTGATTGTTATCATGCGGAAGGACGGGATAAGGTACATGATCTGTGCTTCAGGTACGAAGGTCAAATGAGTACTATAACAGCAAAGATTAGTACGACTAGAGCCCAGAGTTCTCGGACAATAGGAAACGGGAAGTTAGAGAGAGGAGTATCTATCGAAGAGAACTCGCACGAAGGCTATTTGTAGAGCTAAAATTATTGACAACCTCATGACCTGATTGTGCGCTTTGTCTCTTTGTGCCCAGGATGATATCAACGTCCTTCAGAATTTTCTGAAGAATCTTGGTCAGGTGTGATAAACCGCTTTGTTGTTCAGATAGGATCTGTGATCGATAGTGATATGTGAGATCGTTGTCAAACCAAATGGTATCCGAGAACATAGATGAGGAGAAAACGATGAAAAACTCAGTAAGAACAAGAGATAAGATGTGGCAGAATGCACGTACTTTAGTCAGCTGTGCAAATCCATCTTCATCTACCACTGCCCATTCTCCGATCTCTGTTCCTACGCATCCCTGAATGGTGCTGAGATGCGCCCAAAGCTCATTTATCTTTCCCTTCATCCTACCCTTCTTCAACTCGTCCTCAATTTCTTCTAGTGCAGCTCCTAGCCGTTCTTCCTCAGGACTAATCGGGGAACTTCGTACACTCGGAATCAAGCGATATATATTCTGAACAATCTTCGACAATTTCTGTGATGACTGCGTTTGTGCGGCTATTGCGCGCAGAAACCGAGGAGAGTTAGAATTGGTATGCTGAGTCGCGAGGGATTCAGTACGGCTTTTAATATCTTTCAGGAGTTGTCGATGCTGTTCGGATTTTTTGTTTTGAGCTTCTACACGAGTGCGCAGATCGTCGAATCCAACTGCTAAAACAGGCACATGGCAAGTCGGGTCAGGGTTTTCGCGCAATGCTTTTTCCCAGAGTGCGTCATTCGTAGCATTGGTTGGACGACCGTAAAGATTGACTTGATTAGGGTTCACAAGGTTATAGAAATAATACTCAATATAACGTCAGTTTTTCTACTCAGCCTTGTCTAGTTGCTACAAACCTGGAATTTACATTGAGGCGAATTAGGATTCCATGCATTGTAGATCGCCTCAATCTTTTGTTGCAGCTGTACAGCCTGTGCCTGAGCGATGGCTTGTTGCTGCGCTGGTGTTTTGGTTCCTAGAAAACTGCTTGACAGTGTGGACGTGTTGAAAGGATTGTTTGACCTTGCAGTATTCCCGAACAGGGTACCCTCAGACCTATCACCAAAAAGACCATTACCAGTGACATTATTCTGAGTGTTTCCAAACAAACTGCCTGGTTGTGTAACATTCGCACTGCCGAAAAGGCTGAGTTGATTTGGTTGCTGAGGTTGTTGAGTACTAGGAAAGAACCCAGTCCCGGAAGTGGTGCCAGTGTTTGTGGAACCGAAGAGATTTCCAGGTTTATCTCCAAATAACGGCTGTTGTTGTTGGGTGGTGCCCGTGTTGCCAAATAAACTTATCGACTGAGCCGCGTTTGAAGCAGTCGGTTGACTAGTCGTTGACGTATTGCCAAACAGGCCGTTAGCCGGCTGATTTGTTGCTGGCGCGTTACCAAACAGACTGTTCGTCTGTTGATTTGTCGTAGACGAACTACCAGGTGGTTGTGTGGACATAGTGGAAGGATTGCCGAACACGTTACCTCCAGCTGCAGCTTGTGGGATTGTATTTGAAGTATTCCCGGTCGCTGGTTGATTCATCGTGGCATTACCGAATAAATTTCCACCTGTAGCAGATTGGAGTGTGTTGGTATTGCCAAGTAAGCCTGTATTAGGCTGGGCATTCGTCGTTGTCGTGTTCCCAAAAGGCGAGGTACTGGCAGATTGGTTTTGTGCGTTTCCAAAGATGTTTGCACCTGTAGCTGAGGACTGGTTCATATTGCTAGGCAAAATTGGCACAAATCCTGCAGGATTTATCTGTGTATTATCGGTCGATCCCATGTCAACGTTCATTCCAGAGGACTGAGTGGCGTTGTTGGTGTTGGTACCAGCAAGAAGACTGTTTCCAGTCATGGGACCTGGGTTCGTATTCCCGAAGAGAGAGTTGGTCGGTTGATTTTGTTGTGCGTTCCCGAAAACTGATGTCTGCCCCGCTAGCTGAGTGTTGCCAAGAATATTTCCAGCAGGATTCTGCTGCTGCATATTACCAAAACTACTCTGCTGTGTATTCCCGAAGGCGCTTGTACTGGCAACGTTTGAGGGATTGTCGAGAGCACCGAACTGAGACATGCTCTGTGGGTCGTCGCGATTAGCGAACTCCACCTCCATATGTGCTGTTTCCATTCGCGAATATTACTTACAGAGCCGTGCGTGAGATGACACACGATTCAGACCACCAAGCCTACAGAATCTTAGATGCCAACTCGGCACAAACGCGTCAGGAAGATAAGAACAATCGAAGGACACGGACACGGACACCGGAGTACTTTCACGTGACCCCCACAAAATACAAAAGGTCCCAAGTTGAACATAAACGAGCAACTTAGATTTGCTTTCTATTATAGAATTCGCATCCAGACAAAGCAGAAGGACAAGGCATGTTAAGTGGTATGCATAGTCCTATTACATAGTGTTTGATAAGGCACGGATACGAAAAGAACTCAAAACTGAAATCAATCAGTTAGCTTCACGTGGAATCAACAAGGAAAACGGCACATACTCTGAGAGGCTGGAAAAACCACTTGTTCTTGCCATTTGTGTAACGATCCTCAAACAGTTTCTTAATGTTCTTCTTAGTATCCTCCCGTTGTGTAGGCTCCTTGAACGTATCAGCGGACACAGAATTCTTGAGACCTTCCAACTCGACAGCGTATCGTGTAGGGAAAAGATGAGAGTAATTGATAGCCTATAGATATGATATCTGAGCCACGAGCCACGACGCAAATGGATAAGGATGGCAAACGCACCTTAATAAAAGGCTTGACTTTGCTCCTCGCAGCTAACTTCTTCCGACCCATTCGCCGTGTTACCTTGCGGGGGTAACGTTCGATACCAGCAACAATGGCATGAGGGTACGGTCTTTCTTTTGTACCCTCATCGGACTGTTTGATGATGACAACCTTTTTGCCTGCCTGACGACCTCGAAGAACGATTGCTACCTGAACTTCAGTGAACACAGAGTTCCGACAGATTAAACTCCCCGAGGTGCCTACCTTACCAGCCTTATAAACTAAGAAAATAAATTCAGTTATTAACTCACAAATTGACAAAAACCGTACCTTTGACCATCTTAACGTTCAACGACTAGACCTAGATTTGAGTCTTGCTAGGTAGGCTCTGAGTCGGATATCTCCGAGTGGCTTTGCAGCTTACAAAATAAGGTTTGTTTGATGTCATACCGTAACTTTCCGGTGGCCGGCCTCGGTCCTCCGGCACAAACGGACCCACTGACATTGTAATTACAAGTTGCTATTGACTATACAAGAGCGATTTTGGGGTGGCAATGAGATGTCCAATCATGATCTGGAATTCTACACTGCAGTCCAGACGCTTCGTTAATCAATTTACCTGCAAGTTGCATCATCGGGTTTCCATGTCTCGAACAGACACCACATATATATGAAGCCTTTCATTTCTGCTCGGAACGTTTTTTATATATCAAACATCGAAGTCCTGTGTATCCGTTACAGTAGAATGGATTCGTTAGACACTTATCGCATAACTCATCGTTTTCTTTGAAATGACTATCAGGAATTTTGCCAGCACCTCAAAAAATAAAAGGAGGCTACGCTTAAAGTTCAATGAAATCATTCCACCCCCCTCTCACTGGCCTTTGTATGAGATGACACAGTGTTTGATCTCGTATGCGTCTATCCTTGTCTATCCTTCACTATAATGATACTGGCTGCTCAGCGTTTCAAAGAAGTTTAGCTGTTCCTGAAAGTCATCCACCTTGTGCTGACATTTCTCAGCTCAGTTGCAGGATTGTCGAGAACGGATCGTTATAGGATGTATCTCAAACATAGATGTGGGCCGGTAATAAAAGCATCCTACTAGAAGGGGTTGACAGTGGTATACTTATGCTCAGAATGTTATTTGCTCAGTCTTTATTGTCCAGTACTTATTGTAAACTAGAAGAGGAACACCGCCCATGTCCCCCAAAGACAGACAAAACAAGACTATCCACAAGAACATAGCATATAAGTCAGTGAATTCATGCAAGAAGCAAGGGAAGAGAGGCAATGCCGATTGATGACTTGAAGTGGTGCCCCATATCATCTTCCTACCGATGTCATAGAGCGAGATATGTGAGGATTATCAAAATGGCATACAGTAAAAGGCGTGCAAAGGGTGATGACAGTATAGATACAAAGTATAGAGGAAGAAGAGCATAAGACTCAGAGAGTGAAGAGTCGAAGAGTATGGCAAAATCAAGGCTAAATGACATCACTTATGATCAAATGCAAGCTACTGTGTCCAAAAATCCAGCTCCGCCTCTCCTAATCGCGGACAATTCATTGTCACAAGAAAATGAAAGTCGAAAGAAAAGTTCGTTCGTGGAAATTTTCAGCGTCATTTCTGCATGAACTAAGAGGCATCATGAATCCAGATCACCCACGCGTGTAAGTGCCACACGTCTTCTTTTCTTGGGCTGTTCGGGTTGGACTTGCTCACGATCCTTCTCTGCCAGATTTTCTACCTGTTGTCCTTGTCCCTCAGCTCCCTTCATATCATTGGATCCGCCATTTCCTGTACTAGTGTTCTCTGTGCCAGGTACATGCCGCTTTTCCTTCCTTGACATTGACACCGTGAAAGTATTCTTCTTGATATGTCCAGAAGCACTCACAGAAGCCAAAGCAGAGGAGGTCACTATACCACCAGCGGGAACAGTAACAGATGACGAATGGCTCAAGAAACATGCATCACCACCATCCGTACTTGCGGCAGGTGTCAAAGGGGGTTCACTCCTCTTCGCGAATCCCGGTGCAATCACATGGGTAAGTGCGCCACCGGCATTATTTGTAGCAGCAACGGCAGTAGTGGCGACGGTGAAGGGCCCTGACAGAGGTGGAAGTCCGATAGATGACACCACGGGTGTGCTCGTAGCTGAACTAGACGAGACAAGTGGTACAGAATTCTGATGAGCGATCGATTGGAGCTGAAGAATGTGCTGTTGAGTATGTGATACCGGAAGAATCTCGTCAAAGATGATGATAGTGCAATAGCCGTCCCGTGAGGAAAGTAAGAGACATTGTCCATCTGGTGACCTAACGAAACAGCAAATCAATCAGATCAACTGAATAACATCAAGGCAGAATGACTCACCAAGTCATGTCAGTAAACTCATCATAATGCAACTTCGTCAACAAACATATAGGTCCAGTTTGTTGTGTATCATAGATAGTTACACTATCCATTGTCACTACAGCATACAACATCCTATACGGCAATGCAAACATCGAAACTGCATACGCAGAAGCCCCAGCGGAACTCGTCAAACCCTGGGCGGAAACACAAGGCTGTGATTGGACCATTTGGCTTTGAATATGGAATGGCATCTGTGCATGAACACTCGGAGTTGAGGGTTTAGAAGCAGGGGTGGAAGGTCGCAAATCCATAGGTGACAATCGAGGCGATGGCAGTGTCAAACCCTTACCCCCGGCCTCCAGCTGGAATGTTGATAGTGCCAATTTTGGAGCTGGGGATGCGATGGAAGTTGATGAACCTTGAGGGTGCGCGGGAGTACGCTGAGGAGTCAACAATGTCGTCTGGATCCCTGCTGCTGGAGTAACAGTATCCACCACATTGGGAGGACTGACAACGACCGATATCGGCCCAGTCACATCGACATTCAGAGTACATTCTACGCCCTTCTCTACCGCAGCTATAGCAGTATTCCTGTAGTCCACACTGGCAGCTTCCACCCGATCTCCACCGGTTCCAACACCAGGTCTAAGTTCATATAAGATCGGGGAGAACCGAACTGCTACGCTTGCTTTTTTATGTCCAGGTAGCTGAGCGATAGGGGGTCTAGCAAAATTTGCCCTGGAATAGATGTACACAGACGACGTTGACGGGACTGTTAACCCCGCAGCAGGGATAGGATTCAACGATTCTGAGACGATAACTGGCCTTCCCTTTCTTCCTCTCACAGGTGTGGTCGTACCTTCCTCTTTCCCAGCACCCGAAGTGCCGGAAGTGCTACTCGTTCCTTTATGCGATAGACTAGACGGAGTAATAAACGGATCTTCGAATTGTCCAGCCGGGGTGAGGAGAAGGGCACCGTCAGAACTAAACGTTAATCTCCTAAAAAAGTTGGTATAACTCTCGTCTCCGTATAACTTGACATTTGCCCAATGTTGTGATTGGGCAGAAGGGGGCAAGCTTCTGATGGCCGGGAGGGGTGGCATCGGAGATGGAGATCTACCACCATACCGGACAGACGATGCAAGAGGGGAGTTCGACGAGGCACTAAAGGAAGACCTTCGGGACGAAGGGCCTCCAACCCCACCTCCTGCTACCCCACCACCCAATCCCGTGCCTGAAGCTCCACTGGCAGAAGAAGGGTTGAGGGCAACTGGAGGGGGAGGAAACATCCTAGTAGTGAGGGAGGGTGTACTACTCACAGATGCAGCGGGCGTCAGCAACGTACTATTATCGTCTTTGTCGATGACGATCGTGGAATCAGCATCACTAGCACTTGATTCGCGACGGTAAATGTTCGGTCGACTACGTTCCTGCGCACTAGGTGTGCGAGCATGTCGGGTGGGCATACGGGTATTACGACCCACAGCATGTGCTTCAAATTGCCCGTTCTTGGTAGAGATGCGATAGACATACATGGACCGGTCACTACTCTGTGTTGCAATATATTCATTGAGAGGGTCCCATGCAACACCTTGGACGAAGTGTGAGTGCTCCGCTAATTCGCAAACGCACTTGCCTAAAGAGTCATGAGAAAAGTCCAAGAATTAACAACGTGAAAAAGATGAACCATCGACTGAAGCAAAGACGCGGGCTGTGTTATCGGTGCTGCCGGCGACAATGTACTCGCCGGTCGGACTCCATGCCAGATCGTAGACCTGCATCGTTGTGCATCTATACGAACTATCAGTCTCAGAAGTTGAAGGCAAAGTAGCATGTATGCATACCTGAATGTCGTCCGCGGCTTCCAAAATTCCTTGTCAAGTGACAATTCGTCGGGTGGCAAGTCACTGCCATAGATACCCTGATTTGGATTTGCCGATGGGGCCCATATTATAATCATCCCGTCTGTACCCGAAACCTGTAAGTCTGAGAAAAATCTTTGGAGGTCAGGTGCACGTACCATCCCCAGCCGAGGCAATGAGTTCGCCTGCCAGGACAATCAGCTCAAGGCATGAAAGCATAAAGCAGCATGTGATGTACCACTGGGAGAGAATCGCACAACATTGACTGGAGCAGAATGTCGACTGAGTGTGGCAAGATACTCTATTCGTGGCGGGCGGGGCGCGGCAGGGTTGGGGTCGTGTTTGATCAGCGACACAGGCCTGATGTTTGGGTATACCATCCATACCTATCCACAGTCTCAAATCTGAAAGAAGGAGAGAAGGAGATATAAGACCTACGCGGACATGGTTGTCCTCACCGCCAGTCGCGAGACGGTAGGAATGGCTGGTGTACCTCTCTTCACCTTCACCAGGGGGCCTAGCGCGTCTCAGAGGTGCAGGCTGGAAATCGCAGGTCGATATAGGCTTGGAATCGTGCCACCGAATCTCCAGAGTCCGGAAACGCATTGTGAGATGATGGTGAGAGACAAAGCAACTTGCCATGTAAAATATGGGTCTAACATATCTTGTTTGTCAGCTGTAGCCTCATCGTCCTGGTAAGGCCGTTCTGCAGTTCAGGAACTCAAGTATGCTTCCTGTAGGATTTAACTGACAAGCTCACCTTATTTTTCACTTCACTCCAAAGGCTGATAGGGGTCGACACCTGAGTCTTTTCAATTTGGACCTGGCCAAGGTAAGCCACCCCTTCTTATTAATTTGTTCTAACCCTATGGCTCTTCTAAAACATCCACCAGACCCATGCTGGGACTACCGTTCCTATTCAGTACACTCATGTGTATAAGTTGCATTGAAAAGCACTGGACTAAGGCTTTCTACAGTTATCACAAGAATGCTAGTAAACCATGCGATACCAGTAGTTCAAGAAATCTGATAGGCTCATATCTTGGGAACAGCTAGACAGACCTGGAGCTTGTTATCCCCTTTGTCCATACAAGTGCCAAGGATGGATAACAAGTTTTAAGGTTGGAGTTTTTTGTCACTGTGTCCTCTGAGCGTGAGATGTGATGTGACGGGCTTATACTAGATTGAAGCCAGCTAGGTAATTGACAATGACCTTGGCATCTCTACCCACAGAGCTCCTGTTGATCGTCTTCCGTAACGTTTTCGCTAGTCAATACTCTACTTGTACATCGTCCAGTTGCTACACATGCTTCCGGATCGGCTTAAACCACGTCGTCTGGGGTCCGACACAATCATTCAACCCCTCGGACCCGACTCTCTTTCCATTTGCGCTGGCTGCTGTTCTACCGCACTGGCATGAAGTTTTGTCGACCGTTCCAGAGTACTGGACTCGCCCAGTGTTTTTTCTTGATGGGGCAACTGCCGACATGGATGTTGCTAAAATTTTAATGTATTCGAAAAACCTGCCCTTGGAGGTTTACGTTACTCGAAGAGCGTTCCCTCCCGGTGATGATATAGCTGATCAAGAACACGAGGGAGATGCGCGACTAGAAGCGAGACGGATGTGCGAAGTGATGGATAAGTTGAGGCCACATCTATCCCGGTGTCAATATATCTTCATACATACTTTTCGTTCCTCGTCCCTTCCATCGCTCCGCCATGACTTTTCTGGCCACTGTTCTTTTCTCACTCAACTCAAACTTGAATGCAACATTGACGATGGCTTCAACATCCTTGCGCACGATCAACATCTGCCTTCTGAACAATTTACCTGTCCGGCGATATACACTCTACTCATCGATGGCCCCAACTTTCGCGAGATTGTGATGAAAGGACACAAGGCATGGTGGATGAATGCTTTCAAGTCTGTTAGAACTCTTCGTATTCAGAACCTTACTGCCACATCTGGTGCTCCAGTTCAATACGTCCCAGCTCTAGAGTGTATTTCCATGTCCGCCTTACCCCAGCTCAGCACTCTCGTTCTCTCAAATGTAGCCTTCGACAACACCCCAGCAGCAAGTGTCACTCCAGATGGACTCTATTATACATTTGCACTGAACATGCTCATACTCTCATCAATGTCCTTCTCCTTCCTCTCCCATTTTTTCCAATACTCATTCCTTGGAGACCTGTACAATGTTCGTCTCGAGGCTTGTGGAACTGCTCAAGAAGATCAAAGTACACATATCTATACACCACTCCCTTCTACCTTTTCGCTCACCCTCCAAAATCTCACACACTCACGACATGTAATCGAATTACTCCGGACTTGGAACGGCCGTAGACTTAATCTGGTCTCGTGCCCAGGGTTTGATGACTCTGTACTTGAGATGATGCAAGAACCTTTAGATTCTACCACAACATTATTCGGTTGTCCCCATCTCTCTGTGCTCTATCTCTCAGATTGCACAAATTTCACGCCTGCCGGTTTGATAAACTTGCTTTACGCAAGGAACGGCACTTGTGAGTTTGATGCAGGTGATCAAGTTGATTCTGCCCTTGCCACTGCACCCGTTTTTGGATGGACTGGTACTGGAGATGGAGGCGTCATTGAGCTGGTTACCGTGACCGGAAATGCCCCAACATTGACAGATAGCGAAAGACGAGACTTTGAGAAAATTAAAGTCATTCACTGGAAATCTGGGTCAGTGGAAGGAGGTGGTGAGCATGCGAAGACCTAGTTTGCGAATATACTTTTTATGAGTCATAGAGCACGTCAACCTATATTTTTTTTTGTGACAATACAGTTGTTCTTGACCCTTATTGCTCGAAGTTTACCCTACGAGATTCGTACTCTGGTTAGCTAGGCCACCACAACCGTTTGGTTAGCTGAAAACTAGCTGCTTTGATGTGGCCAGTGGACCTGAACTTGAAAGACATGTCAGTCAAGTTAAGTATCTGCACAATCTGACCCCCTCATGTGAATCTTAACGCGGAAATCACAATATTCGCAAATGGAAATGGTTGCTCAACATTGTTTCGGCTGTCGAAATTGTACTCATTTGAGGTAGGCGCTTATTAGGACACTGTCGTTCGTTTTTCGCTACATCCCATTTGGTTTTTAATCCTCCGTTGTGACAATGGTATTATACCACGAATGCTCTTGCTAACATTTTCTTATGCCGTGGTTGTTGAATTTTCTGACGTTCACAACCGAGTAGTGAGTCTTGACCATAGCATCCAAACGAAATCAAGATCGGCGTTTCAGCAGAGCGAGTGATACAGCGAGCCTTCCATAATGGACTTAATTCATATATACTTCGTTCAGAGAGTCAAAACTTTCAATTCACTAATTCAGACCAAGAAATTTCACATGAATACAGGTACAACGCAAATGGAACAAAAAAACTACAACTACAAGATTTGTCTGTCAATTATTGGTTCAGGACTTGATGAGATGATTTGTGAGAGACTGCGGTTTTTCTTGTGAGCCCATGACACTCAAGACAAAAGAAACACACATGAATTAGATTGTAGCCTGACTGCCTGAACGAGGACCGATGTCCGAATCGGGAGGAGAACCAGAAACAGCAGCAGAGCTCCGCGCAATCGCAGCAAGGTCAATTTCTGAGCGGTAAAAGCATACACAGGTTATATGGGATGAAAACTCAAGGTATATGACACATACGATCACTCTTTTTAAAAGCGTTCTTTCTAAGGTTTCGAGCCTTCTCCCTGTCCTCTTCAGTTACTGTGCTGGAGGTGCTAGAGGCACTGGTGCTACGCTCTATGTACGACTTAGATGACGCTTCAGATGATTCCATCGGAGACCGTATGCCTATAGCTGTAAATGCCTATTGGATGCCATTTGAGCTAAGAAAGTACCGTAGAAGGTATCTCCTGGCCCTGAACCAGATTTTCCTTCTTCCTCTTCCACAAGTTCATTTTCTTCATCATCCTGTGCAGTTGATTCGAGGCGATGCTCGTCGGCAAGGCTGCCCCAATTATAGTTCCCTGCTCCACGCTTGCGGAGGCCAGAGTCCAAACCATTGCGGGATTCTGAGCGATCTCTGTTCAAGGCACGGGGATACGATGCGCGCTCGGTGCGAGTCATGTCAGATGTTAAAAGGACTGGTGAGAGATAAAGGAAGAGAAATGATCGCAGTTAAGAAGGTTCAGCCGTGAACCCCTTGTCTCGTGACACTTTCCAGCTGGGAACCGCTCCATTCCATTTCCAGATCATTCCACAGCTCCTACCTTTTGTCAATCTTCTAGATTGCGAAATGGAGCGCCTGGTTAGAGTTTTCATGAGGTCTGGGCCCAGACCTCGTACAGATGTACTGTCATCAGTCGCGTGCTGGTAACTGGCCCCTATGCTGGAAAGTGTGGGGAAACGTGGGAAGTTGCACGCGGATTGTCGGTCACTCCCGTGATCGGGGTAGTTTTACACAAATAAATGATTAACAAATTACAAACGTGTCTATGGTCTAATACCGTTGAACATCTCTTTATTCATTGACCTTTTACTCTTTTTACTGTGCCCTGGAGAATTTATTGTGGGATGCCACCAGACCTGTATTGAGAAAGGGAGGATATTTTTAAGGCCCAATATGGATAATGCATACCCTCTGTGTAATTTACAAAGATATTTCAATAAAATGAATGTCCTTTGCTCCTAAGAACCCTGAAGGAAAAGGCATACTTTTAGCATAATATGTTAAAGTTCACCTCTAGAAAAATGGTGAAGTAAGAGTAGCCATTAGTTTACCCTTGACTTCTTGAGTCAAGATGGTTACCAATCTAGCTTGAGGTTACTGATTAGGGAAAGCAGCTGAGTGGCAATCACTGAACCACTTGCTAAGTTGCTACACACTCACAAGCACTGATACACAATGACTTTGTTGGTACTGGGGAGATTTTTTTTTTTTAATCAACAATTTATTACATAGTGCTTGATCACAGTCCATGGCAGCACTATGTAAAGGTAGCTACACACCCCAGACACATGTTGTAAGCATGCCTCCCAAACCCCAACTGTAGTCAGTAGTCTAGGTAGAGAAAAAAAAATTTACACTAAATGACAGATACCAGTGTCCAAGATATGCTCCTGCCAGTGTTTCAATCCTCCCCCTAGCCCCCCATACCTTGCAACCAGACCAACCCTCCTCACACATAACACTTGTGAATGGACACTAAAACAAGTACTCTGGTCAGACCCCTTTTCAGGTAGGTACTGGTGACTTCTCAGTAAGCCAAAGCTCAATGAGAAGAGCCTGAGTTAGTTCATTCTATCAATGGCATGTTCCCCATTCTTTGTCAAAGCCCAACCTATGTGACTTCCTGCAATGGTAAAGGTGAAACAAAGGCAGCCCACCCATGTTTCGAGCATTGGGGCTCTACCATCAGGTTTTTGACTAGGGGATTACAAAACCACCTGGACAGTGGTGTTAACTCAGCATGATCCTTCTGGACTACCATCTGTGTTTTGGATGCTGCTCTCTAGGCGACAAAAGCAAGAAAAGCTCCACCAGCAAGAGCCTTGACTGGTACAATGTGTCTGATGTGTGTCAATGATCACGAGCCAGACATAAATAGACAATATTGTGAAAGGTCAGAATATAAAGGGGAAGGTGGATAACGACAATAGTAATGTAAGATTTCTGGACCCCCAGAGGGGGATGGTGGTGGTTAAAGGACAAGAAGGGCTGGGGAGATTTTAATGTCAAGAATCAAAGCTCGCTGCTAAAAACTGAGTTATTTCTGTCTTCACATTGTTCAGATTGAATTCCAAAATCGGCAACATTGTGCTGCAAATTCGGAACCCGACAGGCCTGAAATATGAACAAACTGCTTCCTGAATATATGTTCTGAATTTTCGACCCGTCAAATCGCGCTGCTTGTTCTCACGATAACAGACGTGACGCCGAACTAGTGGCCATTCAGTTAGGAATTGCCAAGGCTACCTCCCTTGACGTTGATCGCATTGTTGTCATCACGGACTCTCTTTCCTCTGCAAGAAAGGCTCTCGACCCCTCACATCACTCTGGTCAAGGCGAATCCATTGCCATTGCACACCTCCTTCGACCCTTTTTCAACTGCAACAGTAACAATAAGGTAGAATTCTGGGACTGCCCCAGCAAAGCCCGATGGCACCTCCGTGCTATAGTCGATGATGATGCCAAAAGCACTATTGTGCCCTGTACCCCAATTCACTTCGTTAGATGCCCTGAGGGACAAATTAAGCAAGGCATGCACTGATCAGTGGATCACCACCTTCAACCACGGCCACAACAAAGGCCACCAATTCGTACAACTCCGAGTTAACAAGCGTATTCATACATTAAAGGAGGGGGTTGGCTCAATCATATCGGGTCCTCAGTATCACTTTGCGCTAGAGCCACTAGAGCCATTCTGAACCACGCTCCGATTGATATAGGAAGAGATTCTTCCCTCGAAGCAATCTTGCATTCCCTTGTGGTCACAATAGGGTCGAAACCCGAGCTCACATCCTGAACGATTGCAGCCGTTTCACCTACAAAAGCGACGATCGCATGGTGATCAAACACTTTGTCCTGTTCTTAATGGACAACCCTGGAGCGTTTGCTTGGTCAAGTAACATCACTTAACATGAGGTGCTATCACGGAGTCACCGAGTACTGCTCCTTCATTCCTGTTTTCTTCTTCTTTTCTCACTTCTCTTGTGTCTGGGTCAGTTACAAGTGATCTGGGTATTGCTTTACATTTCTCATTAGGTTTCTCTTTGTACTCTAGGCTGTGTATTGTAGGGTACTAGGTACTTTACCGTGGACTGCAATCGAGCACCGCGTTATTAATTTATGAATTAAAAAAAAAGATAACAGATGTGACTTCAATCAGGATCTTACTCTGATCTTACTATGAGTTTCTTTCATGATGTTATCAACTCTTCCTTGCAGGCAACAGAGGTGGCACTCGTTGCGATTGATGCCTTCATTTTGGAAAATCCACGTACGGGCATCCTGTCAAGCTCTGAGACTTCCGACAACTGGCATAACAGACGAGTATTAACTGTAGTATCACACAAGGACGAATGGACACTCACTGAGGAAGGCGCGTACGTTAGCACTCCTTGGTGGTCTGTCAAGTAATGAGCTAATTTCTTGATGCAGCCTTTTTATCTATCGGTTCAGGCCCTCGCTCGATTTTTCCGTTTACACCCCTGAGTTGCAAACTATCTATCCAATTTATGGCAATTTCTCAATCGTCATGAGCCAAATGCGTCAGAATACCCTTGACCTTACGGTCCCTGATACTAAGGAAATCCTTGGCCGCCCCCGTTCCGGTTGGTATTCTGGTACCAATCAAGATCGATATATGACATCTCCCAGGGTTTAGTTTGAGTATAATCCCTGCCGAGGGATCGCCAAACCAAACAGCAACAACGTTCTATGCGACAGACGTGGAAAATATTGGGATGATTTCTGGTGAGTGTAAAAGGCTAAGAAAGATCGCAGGTCGGTACATATGCTCGACTGCAAAATTTGTAACGTCAGAAATTGAAAACCCAGCTACAGTCAACACATCTGAGTCAACATCACAGTTCAACTGGCTCCAGCCCTATACTTCTCAACATATTCATATCCCAGTCCGTCAGTCTTCTGATCTTCGCAATCACACTACTCTACAATGCTAATGTCGAGACTTGAAAGTTTCCGTGATCCCACCTGATCTCCGAATCATAAATAAACCCCTCATTGAACGCTTATCCAGTAGCTGTGCTGGATTCTCCTGTGACGATGCTATGGACATTCAAATAATACGAGATGAGTGGATTAGGAGAAAAGCACGTTTATCAGCTCGAAATGGTACACGAAGTCTCTCATTGCGCATTGGAACCTTCAACGTGAATGGCAAAATGCCAACTCAAGACCTTTCTTCGTGGGTACAAGGTGTTGTTGCATCAACTTTGAATGTCCCAAAAGACGTTGAATCTTCTTCACCTCCAATCAACAACTCATCTCCAGTTTCGTATGTGAAGGATGTGTCGAAAAATAGTGAAGTTCTTTATCAACCCTTCTACTCAAAACTTGATATTTCATTTTTCCAGGCAATCCTCAATTTACTTTGGGCTCGGCCTCGAGCACAGGGCAAACAAGTGTAGATCCCGACATAATTACCCTTGGTTTTCAAGAACTTGATCTTTCCACCGAAGCTCTCATTTACTCAACAGGGACTGCAAGGGAAGATGCTTGGTGTTTAGCTGTCTTTGCTGCTCTTGGAGAAAAGGCTGTTTATTACGAAAAAGTATCTCAGTTATCCTCAGAGCAATCACTTAGGAGCTGACAATGCCCTACCCAGCTGGTGTCTAAGCAACTTGTTGGCATGCTCATTGTCATCCTGGTGAAGAAATCCCTCAAAGATTGTTTTGGAAATATCCAAACAGCTTCAGCTGGATCCGGTATTTTAGGTTTAATGGTATGATCCCAGCAATTTCACCTGCTTACACTAAGACTGTCTCTTAGGGTAACAAAGGTGCTGCAGCAGTGCACCTTACCTTTACGCCATTTCTTAGTACCGAGAGAAAACCTGTTAACGAGAAGCAATTTCAAGACAATCACGATGAGGAAGCAGCAGCTCTGACTCTCACTTTTGTGAACGCTCACCTTGCAGCATTCGATGAGATGGTTGATAGACGCAACGAAGAATTCCATGAACTCTCGCGGAAACTCGTATTTGCGAGGGATCCGAATCATGCTGAAAACGGAGTCTACAGAGATGATTTCAACCCAGAAGCCTCGTCAGTCATCAGTCTATACGAAACTGATGCCTTGTTTTGGTTTGTGAGTATAGTAAATCAACTCTTAGTACAGTCCTCAAATTTCTCCAGGGAGGTTGGCTGTCTTAATAGTGTCAAATGGGTTGTTTACGAGTTTCATGATTTTAGACCTCAACTATCGTGTTGATATTCCTGATCCTGAACTTCGTCGATTACTTGCAGAGAAGGAATGGGACAGTCGGTTGGAAGTCATATTTCGTTACGATCAGGTGAATTGGCTTGCTGTACTTTTCGGCCCATGACTGATGAATGATTCCTGCAGCTGAAGAAGTCCATATCAGATGGTAAGGCTTTCAATGGCTTCCTGGAACACCCAATCTCATACCTGCCGTACGTTGTCGACCTATCAAATCTTGTCCTTCCTTCCTCAATATTCCCTTAGAACGTATCGTGTAAGCTCAGGCATAGGCGTGGATGAGCTTGATTATGATCAAAAGCAAGAACTCTATTAATCGCATCAGTCCGTTGCTCATGTGCGCCTTTGTAGACGACGGCCTGCCTGGACAGATCGCATCCTTCACTTGCCGAGCCCTTTTTGCAATGTGCGACAAGAACGTTACGATAGTTATCCGAAAATTACAATGAGTGATCATCGGCCCGTTGCTGCTGATTTTTCCGTAAATGCATGTCTTGTCTATTTCTAAGACTGTTGCTTGGTTGACAGACTGTTGCACTAGTTTGAATTCTACAGGCGTCTGGATTATGATACGGCTGTTGGACGCCTCTATCATGAGGTTCGTGAGCTGGAAGGTTCCCATGACAGACCTATAATAAAGGTTGATACGAGCTTTCTGGATTTCGGCAAGATCAGGTATTTGAGAAGAAAGCAGGGTCAGCCAGTACTAATATTGGTATACAGATTTGACAGTCGTCAAACTAAGAAAATTACTATTGAAAATGTGGGAAAGGTAAACAAAAATCATGTTTTTTCTCTCATTTATCAAGCGTTGAAGGCTAGATTCCTTGTGCATGGAGATTTGTTCCGACCAAGCCAGATATACCAACTCGTAAGTGATGGCAGTATAGTACTTTAGCCTTCGACTGACACGCTGCAATAGATCCAGGCTGGCTCTTGATTGAACCAGAGGCAGTGAGATTGACCTATCCTATCTTTTGAAACACATGCCAATGATGAACAGGGTCTGTTTCTCCCGGGAGAAAGAATGGCGATTTCTGTGATATTCCACATAGGAAAACGCTTTTCCCCAGTGTTCAACCTTTGTCCTCGCGATATGAAGGGAATCCTTATACTTCATACTATCCTTGGGAAGGATCACTTTATCACCATCTCTGGAGAATATCGTAAGTGACTCATTTTCCGGATTCTTGTGTTGTATACCCATGCTTACTACTCTGATCCAGTACCTTCATGTTACGGAAATAAGCTGGAAACATTGATTCGGCTTCCCGGACCGATACGGACGCTGGTTTCGGCGGAAGAACTACTCCCGGAGAATCACTCGTTAAATGCCCCCAGAGAAGTAATGCGGCTAGTCAACCGACTCATGAGGAACAATGAACCGCAGGCGGATCTTTTTATACAACTTCCTGATGAAGAGATGATCACAGTGATTCGTGAAGTGTGTGATTCATGATCATTCATTCGATATAAATGACACCCATTCCTCGTGTCTCTAGTGCCTCGATACCGGTGATGAGTTCCCCTGGCCCCTCCAGGAAGCCAAAAATGATGCCAGAGTCTCGCATGCATTCGCACATGCTCTCCTTCGGCTTCTAGATTCCATGATTGAGCCTATCATACCTGCCAAATTGCATGGCTGTTGCATTCAGATGACCAGCCGTGACGATGCATTCGAGGTCAGTGGCATCATCGTTTTCACCTTTGATTCACCAACTTCCAATACTCAGCTCCTCGATGATCTTCTGCCGGCCGCAGTAAATGTGAGTGAGGCTTCTCGGCTCATGGTTTTGCCTGACACAATCCGCATTCACAGGTGTGGATTACTATCACTGCGTTCTTGCATTTTTTGTGTCAGTCTTCTACAGCTCATGATTATGCGGAAAGGATCGGTTGGTTTGATCCAGTACTTATCAATACAAACACGCCTACTGATGACGTTTCTTCGGCAGCTGACATCTTCGTTGCTGTTCTTATGCGAGATGACCCTGAAACATCAATACCTCCAATCTCACTTATTGGGAAACGAAAGTTTTTCCTCCAATTCATCACATGAAGACAATACTTTGATAGGGGGTGCACTGATAAACTATTTTTGTATCGTCTGTTGAGTGTTTACGAGAACATTTTCTTGAATGCCTTCTTCTCTTTTTGCCTGAGCTCTGCTTTACGTTTTCTTACCTTTCCAAGTTCCTCTTTGATAAGTGCGTCTTCAGGAACGAGTTTGTTCGCTTCAACCAGGTCCTCCTCCTGGTCATCTCCACTCTTCATGATGCCATGAGCCAATGCACGGCGATACAATGCTTTGGCTAATTACAGAACGTGATTAGCGAAAAAAGCCATCAGATATCAAATGCGTGATTGACCTTTGTCCGCGGTGTTCAGTTCGAAGTTGTCCAAAGCACGAGTGGTGTTCGCAATGGCAATGATGGCATTACTAGATGAAGGAGGAACTGAACGGATCGCGGCCAAAGCAGAATTTAGTAGAAGAGCTATAAGCAACGCCGAGTAAGCTTGCTTTAAATTTTCGGGCGAATCTTCAGGAATCTCTCGAAACGTGTCAAGGTATCGAATAGACTCTAGCCAGATTGATGAACAAGGCGGGATTGAAGATGAGTATCGGCCCAAATACGCACTTTGATACTTCTGGAGCGCTTGGTCGATGTTACCTTCTTTGTAAAGCTTATTACCAACATCTCGAACAATCGTAGAGATCTCGATAACGCTTTCAGGTTTACTCAAGTCACGATCTTCATCATCCGGATAGTCCTCGTAAGGATCCTCTTTTACTGCGGTACCTTGCTCTAGGAGAGAGGGATCATCAGGAGATAGCTCGCCAGAGTCGGTGATTGTTACAGCAGCTTGTGGAACGTCACCACCGGAGGTGGGATTGTTCTCGATCATGCGAACTCAAAATCTACTCAGTTGAAAACGAATTAGTCCAAAAGAGGGTGCATTACCGATTGATTTACCCCTAATAGCTTCCCCAAACACAACGTGCTTTCCATCAAGATGAGGTGTTGGAGCAACAGTGATGAAGAATTGTGAACCGTTGGTGTTAGGGCCAGCATTCGCCTAAACATGAGACGTGAATGATGTACACAAAGCCACCGGTAAGAGCTAGTACCATTGAGAGCAAGAATGGTTTCGTGTGATTCACCGGGAAAGCCTCGTCTTCGAATTTTTCTCCATATATTGATTCACCACCTGTACCTGATATCAAACTACTGTCAGTTTGTGAAGAGAAATCTCAAACTCGAGGAAGAGCATACCATTTCCCGCAGTAAAGTCGCCACCCTGGCACATGAATCTGTGCCACGACGATGATTAGATTGTTCACTCAAGCGACTCGAACTCAATACCCTTTAATCACTCGATGGAAACCCGACCCCTTGAAATGTAAGGGCTTTCCCAACTTGCCTTCACCCTTTTCACCAGTACATAATGCACCTGTTTTCTGAGTTGGTCTCGATATTACAGGCATTACTAGAATCTTACTCACGAAAATTCTCTGCTGTTTTAGGGACAAGATCATTATAGAGAGAGAATACAATGCGACCTGCGGGTTTTTTGCCAATACTGATATCAAAATATGTAATAGGTCTTTGCAAAGCCATGTCGATAACCGAAGAAAAGATCGCTCGATGTCAAACGTTTGTTTACTGTCCACCGCTATCAAGCTTAAATATATCCTTGGACAAATTACGTAACTCATCAGAAAGTGCTGGAAAATGTGAGGTTGCTATACCACTCTTATCAATCTGTGTTGATGATAGTAGTTTCGTGGAACTGGCCTTTGGTTAAAATTGTAATTTGACACAACACAAGAATACTTCCAATGGTCCATGCTGATATTCTCTAAAATTGATACAGGTATTACGCATCCAGAGGTCACATGACAAAACACGTAGTGGGCAGTTTTATCCTATGATTTTCTCTAAGGTCTCTTGTCCTGTACCTATCGAGTTTTACTTTTCGACCACAGGGCTTGAGCATGGGCCTTCTGGACTTTCTATCCCTCTGGATGGCCTCTGACCAGATGCAATCATACTAAATGGATAGTGATGACTACACTGTCATTGTTGCATCATTTCCTCTTTTTCCAACACCCATTCCATTGTATTTTCAATTTACGGAATGACTTAAGAACGCCATTCAACGAGCCCCAGTAGTGACATGGCTGGGACCACGTAAAGCGTGTGTTCCTGGTGCCCTCTATCTTGCTGTCAACCCCGAGTTATCTTGCTAGGCGCTAGAACCGCTGGTTCCAACATGCTTCAGGTCCTGTATCGGTAAATTAAGATTTCCTTCGAGTGGCTCAACATATGCGTCCATGTAATCACATTATTGTGCATGTATCAACATGACTCTTGCGCTCGAACACGATCCTGCTTTACCGTCATTACGCTCGATTCTCACGACGGAATCGTGGCGAATACACGGATTTGCCCACACTGCACATTGTGGCTCGGCTTCCAAGATAGCTCTATGAATGCTTGCTCAAGGTGGCACTTTATGTAAGGGGCTGCGTTGTCATGACTTTACAGCCGAGAAGCGGGTCTACAGATAGCTCCATCTCTCGTGAAACACCTGGAGGGACAAGAAGAGATTCCCATTCATCTCACAGGAGACAATCATATACATGGAACTTTAGATACGGTAGGGGGCCTTGTTTGCATTGGTAATTGGCTTGGTTCAGGTCTCGGGAGAACAACCGGTGTGCACGGAAACTAAGGCATCAAAGTACGAGAATCTCGCCAGGGAGCGGAGCCGGCCGTGTGTTGGATTTCCAAGTGATTTGATGAGGTACAAGATGTTAGCGGCGCTTGTGGGTCCTGGGCGGCGTTCCGAGGACTTAGTGTGAGATCTGATCTCGTACATCGCGACTTTAGCAACATGACGGTAGTTTGCAGTCTGGTGTACGCCAAATGGGATATAAACCCTTGCGTATCCTTGATTCCCTACTGCTCTTCTTGATCTTGATCTTCGTCCAAAGTATCATTTCCTAGACAACGCAAATGACTGGACCTCTCTGTGTCATTGACCTTGGTCTCGTGTTCCTTGGTTTTCTTATCATACGACGACTTTTGCGTCCAAGGCCTAGTGTCCCTCTGCCTCCAGGCCCTAGGCAATGGCCTCTCCTTGGAAACCTGTTGGCCATGCCGTCCTCCAAGGAATGGCTCACATTCGCGAGCTGGGGTGAAAAGTGGGGTAGGTGCACAATTTTATCAGTCATGTATCATACTCTCAGCAAACTCAGGTGACATTGTGTCCGTCTGTATCTTCGGTCAGCGGATAATAATCGTGAACTCAACAGAGGTTGCAACGGATATGCTAGAGAAAAAGGGCTCTATCTATTCTGACAGGCCTGTCATGGAGATGGGCGGAGAAATGGTTGGTTGGAAGAACACTCTGGTACTGATCCCATATGGAGATCGATTTCGACGCTATCGGAAATTGTTCCACAAGTTGATTGGAAACTCTACCTCAATGTCTCAATTTTATCCTACCGAGGAAGTTGAAACTCACAAGTTTCTAAAACACTTACTCTACAAACCCCAAGACCTGGTCACACACATCCGCAGGTACGTAGTGTTGTTTCTTGACAAGGCGTCTCATCTTGACAAATTCAAAGAACCGCCAGTGCCATTATCCTCCGTATTTCTCATGGTTACGAGATCCATGAGACAGAAGATCTTTTCGTCACCCTTGCTGACATAGCTACAAATCAGTTTTCGTTGGCCACTGCCCCAGGCGGCTTTATGGTCAACTTGATTCCTCAACGTGAGCTTGATGCACGGTTTTGTTGAGCAACCTGTGACTCCGGTGAATTTAGTGCGACAACTTCCAGACTGGTTTCCCGGAACTGGTTTCAAAAAGACAGCACAGGAATGGGCGAGTACATTGAACCAGGCGGTAGAAGCTCCCTATGAATATGTGAAGGGCCAGATGGTACGTTTGGTGAACCACATCCACTTCGTCGTTGACTCTTCCTAGGCTGCAGGGACTGCTGCACCATCTTTTACAGCAAATCTTCTATCGGAACCTGATATGAGCCCCGAAAAAGAATTCGACATAAAATGGTCTGCTGCTTCCCTCTATTCAGGGGGTGCCGATACCGTAAGTGTTCTTTTTCTGAATGTATCACCTTTCCAGACAAGGATTGACTAACTCATGATTACATCAGACGGTCTCTGCGATCTACGCTTTCTTCAAAGCCATGGCACTGTATCCTGAAGTAGCTGCTGCAGCTCAGGCCGAGATCGATTCAGTAATAGGACTGGATAGGCTTCCATCTTTTGCTGATAGAGACGACCTGCCTTACGTGAACGCCGTAGTACTAGAAGTTATGCGATGGCATTCTGTAGTGCCAACGGGTAAGCCATAACTCTAACCTTCCCAGTTGATGAGATTCACAAATTTGATTCTATTCATGGGCAGGTGTTCCTCATGTTGCCATGCAAGACGATGTTCATAATGGATACTTCATCCCAAAGGGCTCTTTAATAATTCCGAATATTTGGTTTGTTCGCCCATGCCGGTGCCTCCAAGCACAATGATCCAAATTAATTGCCCTTTTTAGGAAGATGCAACATGACCCAAAAATCTACTCGGACCCAATGGTCTTTCGTCCGAGCAGGTTTCTTGGCTCGGAGCCAGAACCAGACCCCCGGCAAATATGTTTCGGTTTCGGAAGAAGGCAAGTCCTTGTCGGTACTTTCTCTGTTCTCTAGTAATTAATACCTGTTTGGTTCAGGCTCTGCCCAGGTGTGTTTGAGCATATTAACTCAAATGACCCTATATCTGACGGTTGGCTCTTCACTTAGGGCGTGTCATGGCAGATGCTTCTATCTTTATCTCATGCGTTATGACTCTTGCCGTCTTTAACATATCTAAATACGTGGAAGATGGTCATGTCATTGAGCCTATTATGGATCAGACAACTGGTGTAATCAGGTATAGTGCTGGTTACGCTCTCTAGGTTATCAGCGGTTAATCTTCGCTGCTATCATCAGCCATCCAACGAGTTTCCAATGTACTATTAAACCGCGGTCTGAAAAGGCGGTCGCTTTAATCAAATCTGAAGTCTAATACCGATCTGTCTCTGGGCTGCGCATATTCTATGGCCATGAACATTTCTATTGATGCTACCCAATCACCTACTATCTCTGTAGCGCTCTAAGGCAGCTTGTCTGTCCTCGGATCTTTTGTTCGATGAAGGCTTATAGTCATACTATAATCATATTCGCATGTATACATAACTGTACTATCTTCGGGAGGGTTCGTTTCTACCGTAATATTCATGGTGCAAGAACACTGGTATTTTTATCGAGTTAGAGATACCTTACGGAAAAATCATGTACTGCAACGCTGCGTGACTCCATAAGTTTGGAAATCCTCCTGAGATCATGAATATGCATTCCGTATATCCGAGGTTCCGGATATAGATACAATGTTGTATCAGCCAAAGTAGTAATCTCTGACTTCCCTTTGGAAATGAACTGACAATACGTATTCCAGAATCTATATGGGATGCCGCTGAGTCAGTTCCAGCCGACGACAAATGGGCTGGGATCTCTTGTCTTACACGCCAAATAACTTCTGCAGGATCAACTTATGTTTCCGGATGATCTTTCTGCCTGAATCAATATGAAGTCAAAAATTTCGTGAACGGATCAATTGTTGTATGTAGAAGCAGAACTGGTTACACTTCCAGTATTTACTTTTTAGGTATTCGCGCAAGAGTGTTGTAGCCCAAAGCCATCATATTTCCGAAATGCTACTTGTTGAGAACAGGCATTACCATCATGTAAGGTGATATTTGGTAGATTCTTCTATGCAGTTTGCCTCGTTGAGGAATTTTCAATATTGACCACGAAAACATCGTGTCAGGTGACCCCAGTTTTTTTTGATCCAGTATTTCTATTCCGTAACAAGCAAACTAATGCTAAGACACAGAGGGCCTAGACAAGGCTTAATGTCAGGGGTGGATCTACGAAAGGTGTGTGACCAAAGATGTGAGGTGTGGGCAGAGTTTTCTAGTAGATAGGTAGGGTAGCAATATGTTCGATATTATGGGAGTAATTAGGAAAAAAAGGAGAATTAGTATGTAGTCATTACATCGGGCTGTGTGGTGCCGTAGGGCACTTGCCTTCAAATCCATCTTTGGATTCCATTGGTCTGTTATCAATGGTAGATTTATGTCAGATGGAAGGGTCTGATAGAGTGTGCCACATGGGCAGGCTGTGTTCACTGCTGGGCCAAATTTCCTATAGAAGTCACCTTCATGGCAATTGCCTGTGACATTGTATGAGGCATCCATATGATCTGTGTTTGCCTCTAAGGCTTTGGAAGTGGGGTGTTGGTTAGAGCAATACTGGTTGGCCTGTGCATAGCAGCCTGTTGTGGGTAGTTTTTCCGGGCATCAGTGTATTTTACAATCAGTAACATGGCTTACCATGCCAGTGAGCTGAGGAGCAACAGAGTGAACTAGTGATTTGGTGAGCCTCAGTAGTTAGATGGCTATTCATGTGAGGACTCGAGTAAAGAGAGAAATGGAGGAAGAGAGAACTTAGAAAACAGACCAGAGTTCTTGTTTTTGGTATGATCAACAGGATACCATGAGCATCAATTAGATTTTGACCTAACAGGTCAAAGAAATGTAGAACTTAAGCCTGGGTCACCAGTATCTTCATTGATCATCCAAAGTTGACAAAATGATTGGATCATTGTTAGAAGATACACTGATCAAAGTTTGCTTGTAGAGGGAAAAAGTAATCCCAATTACCACAAGTAATATTTTTGAAATAAGGGTCTCCTAGTAATTTTTTATGTTTAGTGAATACTGCACATATGGAATAGTCCTGATCATGTCCCTTGTATTTCCTGAGTTGCTACTTCAGGTCAGTCATGAAATACAAGGGACAATGGTCAGGACCTAGCATCAAAGAGTAAGCACTGCAAGTTGGAATGATAAGCACTTTTCGTCAAACGAACATCCAACCTCAGAACAAAGCCATCACCTAATTAAGATACTCCTTGATGCCTGGCTTAATTTGGATTGAGTGATCGTGTGGGAAATCTCTGATCCCAAAGTTCCATTGCTACGTCTGAAAGGGGTGCGATGCGAACCGGGCTGCATGGAGACCTGGAGCATGAACCGGACTGCGTGAGGACATGCAAAGCAGATCGGGAGGCATGTGGGTAGCCAGAGGAAAAATTGAGAACAAGGGTACGGGCCCGGATCGAACCAAAAAGGAAATGTTGACAAAGGAAGGACCAGAAAAAGGCAAAGATCTTGTTCTCGATATGTAATGCTTTTGACATATAAATTACGCAGACATAGACAACGATCGCTATTCAGCTTCAAAATGTTCCAAGTTGCATCCCCACACTCGCAATACACTGGCCATCATCAACATCTCCCAGTTTCTATTCCTACCGTACAGCTGCCTCGGAACCTTTCGCGTCCCAAGTTCACTGATGTCTCTCGTGACGCACTTGTTGCTGTGTCGCCAGACCTCGCGGATGTACCCTCAGAGTACATTCGCCGTGGACTCTGCCAGAATCCTGGCCCCTTGTCGTGTGGCATCAATGCGTTTGCGTTGCCACCTACCCTTCCCCGTTCGCAGATCCCCTCTGTCCTCAAAGTTTCTCTGTCCATTCCTTCGGATGAGGTTCAATATCCTTCGCACATCCTTGCTATCTCGTCGGCAAAGTCTTCTCGTTCAGATTCTGACCACGTTCATGTATTTGCTGTCCATGCACTTGTTCTGGCTGCAAACTGTGCACGCCTTCCTGCACTTCCTCCTTCTAACCCCTCTCCTTCTGCAAACGGGCACCTCGCACTCCCCGTCCTCCCCGTGACTCTCCCATCACCGGCTGCCTTCCATGTCATTCATCGATATCTCTACACTCATCGCCTCGACGGTGTCATGACTGCCCTCGGCTTCCCAGCGTCTTCTTTCCCGCCAAGCCTGACACATCAAAATGTTCTTGCTACTCTTCAGTCACCAGACACCGTGCACTCACTCGCAGTCCTTCTTTGTCGCCACACCAGTGGCAATCTTGTGAAGCTTACAGCACTCACCGCACACGTCAGAGACTTGTGGCAAGACATGGTCAGCCTTGGGCTATTTGACAATGAGTTGTGGGACACACTTGACCTTGCGTGGGAGGTTCTCTTGGGTGCTCTTAACCTGGTGGTTCTTAATCAGCATTGAATGGGCATTCCCATTTCTTCTCTTCTCTTCTGAGAAAACTCATATTCGAACGGTGTTCCGGAACCCCGATTCGTACTTGATGGCCTCCTCTTTGCTTTTCTTTTCGACTCCTCTTATTGAATCCTGACTATCGTCATGCAAATCTCATTGTATAATAGGGTCATCTCAGATAGACTAGGCTCTACATCCTAGCGACAAATTTTCTATAATATACCTCACAACAGTAGCTTGTAGCCATATCTATGCAATGAATGAATCTAGTTTTGTGGATATTTGATTTTCCCGCCTGGTTCGTAGGAATTCATCAATGACAACATCACCAAATCAACCACTTCTTGACTCTTCACAATCACAGAAACATAATTGAACATGAATTTTACATCAGAACCTCCCAAAGCAGTTGTATTTATTGCAGACGGTACCGAGGAAATGGAATTGTAAGGATTCCTGCCTTCGCTCTATGTTCCTTTTATGCAATACTTGCTCTACAGCACGATCACATACGACACACTCGTCCGCGCAGGATTCAACACTACGTCTGCCTATGTTACACTTGAAGAACGAGATGAAAGTTTTGTATGTTTTTACTTCAATAGTCATTACAGAAGTGTTGATGGCTGTCAAGAGTACTTATTCCTCTGTGGTAACTTGTTCTCGGGGGTTGAAGATCATCCCTGATGTAGTTTTCGATCCTACAAATCCCAAACTTTTCGGACCTGTACGACTTTTGAATTCTTTTTTTCTTGATTTACGCGCAGAGGACATTAGGACAAATACGATTTACTGGTGGTCCCTGGAGGATTAAAAGGCGCTCAAACAATTTCGACTGTAACCACAGGTATACCAAAACTCGCAAAGGAGTATTTGGATAAAGGGAAATATGTTGGCTTAATTTGTGCTGGTATGTATTGTATTCTACCCCCCCTTCGTTTCGAATACCTCATTGTTCTCAACTTCAAATGATTTTTGGCCGCTTTTGTTTGCTCAGGTAGTCTCGTAGCTAGAAGTGCGCAACTCACCAGGCAACCTATCACTTCTCACCCTTCCGTCAAATCTGAACTCGAGACTCTGTTCGATTATTCTGAAAATTCAATTGTCGTTTCTGGGAAACTTGTCACTACGTACGTTTCTTTTGGAAATTCATCACTCATATTTTCATGCTAGTTTCTCTTGTTGATCTAGCCGTGGCCCAGGTATAGGCTTTCTTCTTCCTCTAGTATGTCTGACTATTAATACATTCAAGGCTCAACATTTCTATTCGCACTAACCCTAGTCGAACTCATCCAAGGTAAAGGTAAACGAAACGAGATCTCGCCTCCTATGATGTTTCCTCCTAATACACCTTGGTAAACCACCTCACAAGGATAACTAGCTGGTAGAATCTACAAAAAGGTAAATAAGGATTTTAATCAGGATGAGCCGCCCAGGTTCTTCGTAGACTATGATCCTGCATGTACTAAAATTATTCTGACCTAGTATTCTTCTCTCGACCTGTCGCTTTATTTCTGTTACATATATTGTCAATTGCAGGTTCTTACTGGCGAGGGGGGCCTTGAGGTTTATGAGAGAAAGGCATTGTCACTGTGATTTAGTGTCAGTATAAATCCATGTATTATGATAAGACAAGTGCATTCGAAGAAACCATTCGAATTTTAACACAGAGTTGCAATCATGTACGAACAACCATAAACTGCTCCGGAACATCCGAAGACTCATATGGTCCTAAATCAATTTCGCATTCTATCATTTCATTTCCATCATGATCCTTCTTAACTACGGCCTTCCAATTCACCTTGGAACAATAGCTCACAGTCAGCATTCCAGTCAATCAGATGATTCAGTTATGAGGGGAAAAATGCTGACCAGCCACACACGCGAGTTGCAACCGAACTGCGTTATACTTGGATTATTACATCGCTTAACGAACTCGGTAGCTTTTTCTAGTGAAAGAACTGGTGCATCATTGAATTGGAACTGGTCACCAGGGGAGTAATTGATGTGAATAGTTTTAAGAGATCGAGCGTGGTGGACATGGTCTGCCAAAATGTTCTAAGGCAATGTCATTGGTGATGGAGAGTCAAGACGTAAACACAGATTCACCAATTTATCAGGTTCCACCACCACAAAAAGTTCCTCTAGCGCAGGGCAGTTCATACAGATGTGTTTGATCACTTCCAAATCAACTAGTATTCGATACACACTTATTCTCCTCAACCTCTCTCTGTGTGTTTTAACTAATCGGGACAGCAACCGGGATATCTTTGGAAAGGAATCGAAGTATGAATGGGAACCGCAAATTTGAATTTTTTCGAGCACAGGAGCGTGGTGTGTGAGAATATCCGAGAGAGTGGAAATGTATGATTGTTGCTGTGGGAATCCTGAAAATGATTGGGAGTCATTACTGGACTGGGGGACAAGCAGGAGCATGGCCGTCTGGTTATAATCATATCCTTGAATTGGTGCCAGCATTGCAATCGTGGACAGTGACTCTCTGTCAGGATCAAGAGGGGGGATGGAGAGAGTGAGGGAGCGCAGATTACGAAGTGTTGACGGCTGAAAAATGGATGTCGGAAGTAGTTGTGTCAGGTCCTAGACATGTTATAATTGCGAGCAGTCCTATACCAGAGTTGAATTCCTTACCAGCTGTGATGATACACCTTGTAACCCTAAATTCTGTATCCCATTTTTACTCTCCGTCAGAATCGCGCATATTCCTTTGTGTGTGACCTTGCGACATCCCGTTAAATGGAAGAATTCAAGATTCCTAAGTGAGGGAGCCATGCGTATTAATATATCGTCTGTGACTACCGCCGATGCCTATGATGATCATTTGTAAATTCCAAACAAAGCAGGAAAGGTAGAAGAACAAAAAGACCTTGCAAATCACATCCAAACTCTTCAACGACTCTGATACCACCTTGACCCACTCCTCCAATATCTGTACCACCTCAACTGTCGGCATAATTATACAAATTCTTTCCAGCCATTTGAAGTTCAACAATAGCTTCGGATCATAGAGATTCGAATGATGACCGTTTATCTCCAACTCCCGAAGCTGGTGACCGGGGGTTAATGATGAGGACAAAGATGAACCCCATGTTGGACTCTGAGAAGGGTTCAAGATTGCAAGGAGGATATCGGAGGTCAGGGAGCCGTCTCGAGTCCATGTACATGAACGCAAATTAGTGCAATTTCGCAAGCCTCGTAATACGAGTCTTAAGATCTCATCTGGAAACAAGTTCTTTGGAAAATCTCGGATTTCTGGAGAATTTTGAGAATTAGATACTAAAAAAAAGAGCACCTACGCACCGAGCCTTCTGATATACTGAGCGAGATGTGCATTGGAAGAAAGTGTCCTGAATAACTGAATAACCTATTCACAGCAGATGATGAGCATCAGTGAGCATGAAATAGATATCGTGTATGCGATAGATCTCGTATACCCTTGACTTTGCCTTCTTATGCCACGAACGTATCGAGATCCGATTATATAACAGTGGGATTGTTGACTGATAGAATGCGAGATTGACGAGTGCAGTCTGCGTCAAATAGTGTACTTTTGGAAAATGTACGAGAATAGTCTGGATCAGCTCCAGTGGGAGGTCGGGCCCAATGGTCATCGTCTGCCAATGGTTGTACTGATAGTTTGATAGAGCTTTCGAACGTGACATAAGCAGATACGAGTATTGGGCTAAAAAGAGCGACGATCGATGATCGATGATCAGTAGAGATATCTTAAGTTGAGATTAAATGTCAGGCTAGGTCAAAGGACTCTCCGTAAAAAGTTAGGCATTAGAGTGCAGTTAAGATCTTCACTTGAAGAGGGACAAAAAGTTGAATTGTAAGAGATCAAAGCCTGCTGCACCTGGTGACAATAGACTAAACTGATAAATTGATAGCCCTGGTGCATTAATGAACGATGTTCATTATCAATATCTTAATACCACATGTGAAGTATTGAAAAAATATGTTTCAACACTACATATGCAGTGTCAAAATGTTGATGTCTATAAATACCAATGCATATATTTCTTTATATGGAGATTTTGATAATGTTCAAATATTATAAACAAATCCAAGTTGAATTGGACTGTTTTTTCAAAACTTTTTACCATGACTGATTATTTTGTTAAAATTTTCACTAATGCTAAAGTAAAAAATCTGTACTTTAACTGGAAAAAAATAACCTTCATAGTACATTGTCAAATATAAATTTCCATATTAGGCAATAGTACAAGTACTGTTTCACTGACAATGTTACACTGCACGAGCTCACATCCTGAACGATTGCAGTCGCACCACGGACTGCGAACGAGCACCGTGTAACAAATTGTTGATAAAAAAAAAACGATTGCAGTCGTTTCGCCTACAAAAGCGACGATCGCATGGTGATCAAAACTTTGTCCTGTTCTTAACAGACAATCCTGGAGCGTTTGCTTGGTGAAGTAACATCACTTAACATGGGGTAGTCACCGAGTACTGCTCCTTCATTCCTGTTTTCTTTCCCTCTTTTCTCACTTCTCTTGTGTCTGGATCAGTTGCGAGTGATCTGTGTTTTGCTTGAAATTTCTCGTTAGGTTTCTCTTTGTATATTCGGCCGTGTAGTGTATGTCGGGATATCGAGTCGACGTCATTGATCGAGTTGAAGGTTCAGGAACCTTCTAGAGTATTTCCTTTTCTTAGTTTATAAAGTTGATAGTTTAACATTTTGTATTCATTGGTTTGCAACGGAATAGAGTATTCCAAGCCAAACCAACTTGCGACTCCGTTTTTCACTTCAGTGTAGAGTACTAGGTACTTTACCGCGGACTGCGATCGAGCACCGCATTATAAATTTATGAATTAAAAAAAGTTACACCTGCAGTATTTAGGTGTCATGTAAATGTTGAAACCATCAAAAGAAGATCTTAGGGCAGTTAAACAATAGAGATGAAAAGAAGAGCAAAGATCAGAGAGAGGATCAAGGAGGAGATCCTCTGAGAGTAGGGTCAGCCTTTCCCTGAGGGTAATTGTGATTTAACTCTACACCATTCCTTCAGTATATAACATCTATCAGCTGTATCAGAGTATCATGATCATACACTATCAGTGTGTGTATAGGGGAGTTGGGTGATGTAGATCCACGACTCGAGTCTTTGTAAGCATTCTTTACTCATGGATGTGATCCATGCCACGCCTCGATTCCAGGCATTGCTTCTACTGGATATTTGCAGTGATTCTTTGCAGTCATTTATACATCTACGCAAGGAAGTTTCCACCTCCTGCTGTCCCCTTCATACCAATATTATCACATGGTCCACATTCTCGTGGGATTGCTGGTGAATATAAAAGAACCATCGTCTCTCTTAGCATCTCAAAATCAACTATATACCATGAGAGCTGCAAGGTTTTATGGACCGGGTGACGTACGCATTGAGAATATCCCAGAACCTGTGCCGAAGGAAGGTCAGGTCAAAGTCAAGGTAACTACTCTCCTTTGAAAAAAAACTAAATTCATTGCAAGTGTCATTTCATTTAAAGATTGCCTGGTATGTTCACGAAGACCTCCACCATCTGTGTTTATGAACTCAAACTTAGAATTGTAGGAATGGGAGTGAGTGGCTGACTCGATTTGGCTCCTTTCGAAGGCTATAACTATCCTAGTATGCGGCAGCGACCTTCACGCTTATCAATTCCCAGTATTCGCATACGCAACACAGGAACCTAATTATATCACAGGAGAAACAACTCCAGTTACCCTCGGTCATGAGTGAGGTTCTGAGTTTTTCCCACTTGTCAAGGAACCAAAGTATCAGAGTCTAGATTTTCCGGAACAATTGTTGAGCTTGGTACAGGAGTTGACTCAAAAAGATGGGCTGTCGGTACGAATGTCGTGATGTGAGTTGGCTAATCGATTCAAAATCTGAAGTTTCGAGCTTCCTGGAACCAGAGAACCTATCCTGTCATGTCGTGAGGAAGACTGTTTTCCTTGTTCTGAAGGTCACCACAATATATGCCCCCATCGCGCCTTCATTGTGAGTATTTTCTAGTGGCTTCCACCAAGGTACTAACTGCAAGAAGGGGTGTAATGGCTGGGGTGGTGGACTTGCTGAATATATCACCATCGATACGCGATATATTCATCGTCTCAAAGAAGGGATACCCTGTCAGCGTTTTCTGTTGCTCCCAGATTTGAACTGAAGTGATGAGTTACCAGTGGAGGTTGGGGCCTGCGTTGAGCCCCTCTCTATCGCCTATCACTCCGTAAAGCGATCTAACTTCAAACCAGGGCAGACTGTGCTCGTCACTGGTGCCGGTCCCGTAAGCACACAGTGAAATACCACTGACTCCGATACTAAACAACCCCTGTAGATTGGCTTGTGTATCCTCAAAGTTATCAAGTAAACCTCTCTTATTACTATCCAGAGGTCCTTGAAACCACAATGACTATTCCTTCGACAGATCACTGGACCCTCAAGCAATGGTCCTCGTCTCTGATTCAGCTAAAATTCGTCGTGAATTCGCCCTCGAACATGGTGCCACCCTTGTTTTTGATCCTACTCGGGAGGTTGTTCCCATCGAAGTTCGCAAGGCCGTACCCCCAGGTGTTCATGTTGCGCTTGATGCAGCTGGAGTTCAAGCTTCTTTAGACTCATGTCTTTCGAGTTTACGTCCTAGAGGAACGTATCTAAATGTTGCCCTCTGGAGGACTACAGCCAATGTGGATATGAATTTGGTTCTTTCGAAGGAATTGAATCTTACTGGTGAGTGCTTGTACGGCAGGGCGGCTGTCTGTGTTATATTGACAACGATGATAGGAGCTGTTGGGTATGACCATATACACGAAGAAGTTCTTCAGCTTCTCGAGGAAGGGAAATTTGGCAATATCGAAGGTCTGATCACCAAGAAGATCAAGTTAGACAGTGTAGTTGAAGAAGGATTTGAGTGCCTCATAAACGAGAAGGATAAACAAGGTCAGAAGCTCCTTCACCTATTTTGTAGTCTGTACTCAAGGCGTCTATATGTCCAGTAAAAATTCTAGTCTCGCCTTCGCCATGATTCAACTACAAGTTCCAGGTTGTATTGTGTTTTGAAGATGAATAAATTGGCAGTGTGATCGGTGGATATATTTCCTCGCTCCCGTAACCGCCAAAGGTTGAGGTTATCATAAAATTTCATCGCATAAGGCCTTTGGTAACTTGCATTGTTCAGAATTTTTGTTGCTGTCTCAGAACCATTACTGATTTTGTGTGAACTCTAACAGCTGTGAATTTTTCTGTCCGCGGGCGCTTTATATATTACCCTGGAAGAAAGTTCCGAATACGCATCAAACCCCCGCAGAAATTTTCGAGAAAAATTCTCATCGCGCTGGTAGATTAGCTGGACTAGAATCTATCACTTGGTAGTCTGAAAAATCGTCGTCTTCGGTCATTCATCGCTGATGGATCTAGTTTCCGGCAATCTCGATGGTGAAGTTTACCTTCGTCAATGACGGAACGTGTCGTCTTTCGAATTTTCTTCGACTTCTTGCTCTCTCTTCATCTTTACCTTTCTGTCTTTTTTCGTGAGTTGGAATTGATGTAAAAGAGCTGTTTGTGTGTTGAAGAATCGGGTAGGATGAGGTTTTTAACAAATCTCACTGCATCCTTATCTTCGCCACTGGGTGCTTTGTTCTTTCAGTCAGATTATCAATGAAAGTACTTGACTTCACTCTACTTCAAATCTTGCCTTGATTCGTCTATTCCTTATCCTTCATCCTTACAGTATTTTGGCTTAATATTCTCCCTTGTTCAACCTCCTTTTCTCTCATCTTCGATAATCTCACCCTCTTCGACTTCGACAGTCGTACCTTCCGCAGCTTCTACGATCTCACCTTCCTCAACCGTTCGTCCTGTTTTACTATCAGTCAAGTTTTTGTTGTCGTCAGTTTCATTCCTCTGCAGGTATTTCGAGTCCGATGCTGGTCCAACAACATTTGTTATCATCAAACTGACTACGTCCCTGACAGACCCCTGCGTCTTCGGTCCACATTCATTGTCCAGTTTGTTTAGCCTGCAGTCATTGTTCCCATTGACAGACGCTTGATAGACTATAGAACCGTCTGGGTATGGCGCCAAAGACGCGAGGTCGCATATTTTGGGAGATTCTTGCATATCTTAGAGGTGGCGAAATGATGACAAAACGGCTATAAGACCTTGTATTCGGGCTTTTGACTCATTTGCATTTGTAATTCGGCTCAATAGGGAACCCTGAAGCGAGCTTGAACGGGGTATCCATGTGCCCGAGAATGAGTAAGTTGGACACTGTACACTGAAACACTGAATGAACGGATAAACTGGGAGCGTATGTAATTGTTTTAATATGTAATTTGCACCTTCGAGAAGCTCATGGGAACCGAGTTGGTAGGACTGTAGTTGGCTCATTCTTGTAACCTGTAGCGATTCAAATTTATGCTTTTGACAGGAGACAAACAATAATATCTACCATTACTCGGAAAATTCCATAGCTGATATCCACTTGACAACAATAGTCTGACTGAACAGACATGAAGCCAAAAAATCTTACATATGGCTGAAAGTATTAGTCAGGGAGATGATTGTTGCAGCATAAGAATAAACAACAGGAGGTATGTCTACTAAGTCTTGCACGTCGGCAGTGTTTCCATCCCCTAAAGAGCACTAGCACCTAGACACAACGTGAGCATACCGAGGCATGAGAACGATGTTGACATACCAGTAATGATGTCGACCAACTCGTTGGTGATAGCAGCTTGACGGCCACGATTGTACCTCATGTTGAGAGAGCCGATCATGTCAGTAGCGTTTTTGGAGGCATTATCCATAGCATTGCGACTGAGAAGTCATTTATTCAAGGCAAATTGGCACAAGAATTATACATACCGTGCGCTTTGTTCGCAAGCGTGGCCTTCTACGAGAGTAGCATAGATGGCGTTTGCTAGCGAGAATTCGAAAAGATCCTTTGAAGCCTCATCGTCAATCTCATAAGCGTTGAATGCAGCTGCATGGTTTCTGGTCAACAGCCTAAACTGGAAATAATCAAATAACGTACGGCTTTCTTTCAAAGTCTCTTCACCCTTTACCTCCATGGTACCAGTCTCATACGAAAGCGCAGATACGAACTTGTTGTAAACAAGAACAACAGAATCAAACTTGATACCGCTCTTGATTATGAGATCAGCAACACCAGCAGCATCAGCAAAGGTGGGAATGTCTCGTCCGATCTGGTTGAATGTGATAGAATAGTTGGAATTCCAATGCCGAATAAGTTGATTCTTAGACTTGTCACCAATGACGGCAATTCGAGATTCTCTGCTGACTTGGGTGCCGGCAGGTAGAGGAGATTCGGGATCGCCGGTAAGAGCCTTGCGGGTGGCCTTTGTGAGAGATGAGTGGATACCACCACAAAGGCCCTTGTCGGAGGAAACAACGATGAAGAGTTTGTTTGGAGTGGGGGTTTCAGAGGGCGTGTTTACGAAGAGCTCTATGGCGAAATCGAAACTGAGAGGATGTAAAGAACATCAACAGACGTACCCGAGTTGGCAATACCGTACTCCTTGCCAATCTGCATCGCCCTTTGTGCCTTTGCAAGTTTTGTTGAAGCAATCATTTTCATCGACTAGAATATACTAAATTAGCCTTATGTGCGAGGGATACAAGATATTTACGCGCACTTTTGTGATTTTCTCGATGTTCCTGACAGACTTGAGGCGTAGCTCAAGCTCACGCAAAGTGGCCATGCTGCGAACCTGTGCCGATGCAACAGTCGCAGTGGGCTGCGCTGAAGCTGTGCGAAGAACAGCGCGGGTGAAGAGCGACATGGGAGGATATTTCGAGGATATTGATATTTCAGAGTTGCCTGCAACCGGACAACCACGGACGAGTCTTCCCACGCTTGTTGACTGTCATGACGAGTAGCTGATACGCACTATCGCTATCATCATGGCCGACGAACCGCTGTTTGATCCGTCACTCAAGAAACGCAAGAAAAAAACAGTTGCTTTTACGGAGGATCCGTTGGGTCCTGAAGCTGATCCGACTGCACCTGCCCCAGAGACTATCGACGGCACGACTGTCAATGGAGATCCTGTTGATCTGGGTCCCTCAACTGCGCATGAGGCAATGATGGCCGGCCAGGAAAAGAAGGACGAGAATGATGAATTCAAAGCAATGTTTGGCGACCTAAAAAAAAAGAAAAAGAAGAAGGAGATCCCCCTTGACCTAGTGTGTCAATTTGTTTGATCTTTTTGCATCTCAAGAGTCACCGCATAATAGGGAGATGATTCTGGCACGTCAACACCAACAACTGCGCCGACAGATGCTCCCCAAGTAACCTCGGATGACATCGATTTTTCCGACATGAAGAAGAAGAAGAAATCAAGCAAGAAGAAGGCTGTACTTGATATGGAAGCTTTCGAGAAAGAATTGAATGAATCAAAAAAGGACTCAGCTGAGGGAGCAAAGCCAAAGAAAGGAGCAGACGAAGAAGAGGATGATGAAGACGTTCCAGTCGACACATCTCATTTGGATAATGTCGACGAGGCTGAATTGGGTGATAACCCCTTCTCGCGACCTGATGCGCCTGTTGGCGTGGATGCAGGAACAGAAGCTTGGGTGTCGAGTGATAGAGATTATACTTATCCAGAGGTCTGTAGTCCTCTGTGATTCAACCATTTCAGTTTTCAGATTTGCTCTCTAACAATCAGCTCCTCACGCGGTTCTATGCCTCTCTGCACGCAGCAAATCCAGCCCTCCTTTCTGCCTCCTCAAAACGATACACAATTGCTCCTCCTTCGATCCACAAAGAAGGAAACAAAAAGACCATTTTTGCTAATGTCACTGATATTTGCAAAAAGATGCATCGCCAGGTTCGTATTTCACCTTATTTCACCTTATCTTCACTAATCCCTATACAGCCAGAACATGTTATACAATTTCTCTTCGCCGAGATGGGCACAACAGGAAGTGTCGATGGTGCCGGTCGTCTAGTCATCAGAGGTCGTTTCCAACAAAAGCAAGTCGAAAATGTGCTGAGACGATATATTGGTACGCCCCTTGTACAGTCGTTACTGAAAATCCTGATTGTCTTTTTCTACACCTTTTCTACCCATTACTTAGTCGAATACGTAACCTGCAAAACCTGCAGATCCCTCGATACACTCCTCACGAAGGAGAACCGTATCTTTTTCATGGCATGCGAGTCCTGCGGTAGTAGACGTTCTGTGAACGCTATCAAGAGTGGTTTCCAGGCCCAGGTTGGCAAACGCAGCAAAAATAAGACTGGATGAAGTGCCGAGTTTCTATCATGATGTGAAGTTAGAGGGATGGAGAGTATTGATGCCCTTTATATCAAAGTCAGCATGAAAAGAAGGTGATGACTGTTCTGTACCGCGTGCATCATATCCCACCGTTCTTTCACTTACATGCAAGATCACTCTTTTTGATTAGGTAGTACTTAATGAGCTATTCGCTGTCCCTAGCAGGCGCGAAAAATGCGGGAAAAACCTGATGAAAATTATTGCGCTAAGAAATTCGATGAATACAGTTCTCGTGAGGGAAATTGGACACTGTCTCTCCGTAGTCAAACTACGGTCTTCACTTTCCCTTACGTGACCAGTACATATTCGGGATTCTATTCCGCAACAAGCAAAGAAGCGGAGGGCCTAATGTCAAGGGGTGTATCTACCGAAAGGGGTATGCGGGTGAACGTGATCGATACGGGTGCTGAGTCACTAGTCAGCTGACTTCCACGGTCACCTGACAGTTATGTTGAACTTTTCCAACGTATATTTATACTCCGATTCAGACTCCGAAAGATCGACTTTATATTCTTTGGTCATTCTTTATTCTTCGTTTCCCTCCATAGTCTCCTTCCATCATGGATGATATTCTGGTTCAGTCGACTCAGCCTCTTCTCCTCCCTGGAGAACAAAGCCTTAGCTCTCTTGGATTATCCATACTAGTTAAATTCTTTTTGGTTCTCGTGTTTTTTGTCGTTTTTTCCGCGTTTTTTATCGCGGCGTGGATGTATTGCCGCGAACTGATCAGGCAGAAGCAGTCGAATAACCAGGAGCACATATTGTATATTCTCAAATTTCGTCTTTCGCGTATCTTCTCTCATCTTGTCTTACAGGGCTTTCAGACGAAAGCGTGGAATTCCTGATGATGATCATCGCCCACTCAACATAGCAATTTCTAGCGCTCGGCAGCCTCGTAGATCGGAAAATGCGACTACAAGCAGGGCCGAACCTACTCGACAAGGTATTGAGCACAGTTCTAGTATCGTACTGTTATCTTAGTTCACTTTGAATTTAGATGGCCCCGATCTCGCAAGGGATAACATTTATAAGAGGCAAGTCACTACTGGGCTTTATACGGTTCAGGAAAAATCAGAAATGAGGATAGGAAATCATACTCCGTAGGTTTGATGCACGTGTATATGATTACTGTCTAACATATATCCAGTTTTATTGATGGATACGATAGAGGATATGCCTCTAGAGATCCTCCATTATATCCACGACCATTACATAGGACGAATGCAGAAGAATCCCTCAATTTTCGTCCATGGGTTTCAAATGGCCGCCAATATAATTTGAACTCGGTAGCAGCGAACCCGGTAGCGGCAAACGAAGTCCAGGACAAACCTGATGCAGTAAATCAACCTCGGCGTTATCGTGTTCCTTCGCCATCACCTTCGCCACCACCTTCGGTTGAGCTAGATACGTCGGACCTCGTCCCTACAGATACACTTGCTAGTCATTCTTTGGTAAGGGCCTTGGATTCCAAGCTTCTCCACGTTTCGGCTTACTTTTCCAAGGCTGGTGATCCAGGACCACAAGCTCGAAATGAGCATGCTCATCAGGTCTCTTTGACGGACGAAGTTATCCGGGCTGCCAGTGGCGAGTCACCAATGAATGTAGACGAGGATGAAGTTGGAAATAATGAGTTATCTCAACGCGGCAAGAAACGTGATCGTGCAGAAGTTGATTCGACGCTTGGTGAAGATGATGCTAGTGAACTTGATGCAGATGAATCTGTACTTTTGAGACGCGAACGACAGACTTTCTCAAGGCACGAGTTTGACAGCGATGTCGTGGCGAGTCGCAACCAGAAACATGACCGCCGTTCGAATGACAATGAAACTGATTCTGAGAATGAAATGTGGCATCCTCTCCGCAAGAAGTCAACCAAGCGTAAGAAGTCAACCAAGCATTCAATCAGAAGAAAATCATCTCGACATGGTAACCGCGCTATTGGTGAAGAATGGGTGGAATTGAATGTTAAATGGAAACTTGGTCCTGGTCGTGAGCTGCTGCGTCAAGACCTAATCAAGCAGGTGGATCTGGCGGATTCTACGGTAAGCCTCCATCGAGCCTTCATCTGCTTTACAGTGAATGTGACTTAATTGTTCATGTCTCAGCCTTTTGATTCTGAACACATTCAGCGCCTTTTTAAACCAGAAATCTATGTCGAAAAATGGTTTACTACGGCAGAGCATGCCATGGCACAAGGGCGCTGTAATCTGATTGGACAAGAGACTTTGAAGGAGCGGCTTGTCAAAACTCAGAAACGTGCCCTCGAATTGAACAAGGAACTTGATAGACAAGCGGTAGGGATTTCTTCTCTTTAGTTGATCCCGTTGACTGAAAGCCCGTTTCGGTAGTATAATATATTCTCTTCCAAACAATTCTCCGTCAATCCGGATTCTGCCTACTGGGCCGCATTTATGAACAACCAGGCACCTGATCTTCAGATCGGTTTCAATGAGGCACTGTACAAGGAGTTATTGTCCCTTCCCCCCATGCGTGCTCCCACTTTTGCAAATGAAGAGAGACCTGCCGAGGGGAATGCGGTAGTTGACAAGGTTACTTCACAGCCTGCAAAGATTCCTAAGTCCCCGTCGTCGTCCCTCTTCGTTTCTTCCGCAGAAGTCAATAAATCATTGCACCCTCCTACATCGTCAACATCAACAATTTCACCCAGTCTACCAGCCACAGCTTCAGGATCAGGGCTGTCTAACACTTCACCCGCTGCCAGGCTGGAAGCAGGAGCTCCCCAATCAACAAATTTTAGTGCACCGACTTTGTCCAATACTAACGTAGCAACCCTTGAGTCACACCCGACCTTCCAGTCTCAGTCTTCTCTAGGTAATACCTTTGGTCACTTCTCTCGTCGGCGCTAATTGATTTCATATTCAGGCTCTCCAGCGTGCGCATCTAATACTACGACTGTTACTGCAGGTCCCTCTCGACCTATCTTTTCCGGAATGAGTGCCAACTTCTCCGCTACTGAACCCACTGCTGCTGCCAATCCATTTATCACCAAATTTCCCCAACCTGCAGTCCAACCTAGTCCATCCATTTCGTCAGGTGCCGCAAACCAGTTCAATCCCACAAGTTTCACCAACACACCCTCGACTACTCTAAATCCTAGCCCAGCACCTGCTTCGATTGACTCTTCTGGGTCAAAAGTACATAATCAACCATCGAAGGCCACCTTCAATCCCTTTTCTCCCCAAGTGAAGCAGCCGAGGGCGAACAACGATTCGAATGCCCCTGTGATAGGTTCTAATACATCTGTGTTTGGGTCGGATGGCAATGTCAACATACCTCAGCCATCCACGTCTGTTCTTGGTACCATCGGCGGTACATCAAATCCCTTCGATGATGTCGGAACCTCAAACGTTTTTGGTGGGACGACATTCGGTGCGAACATGCAGGCAAACTCTGTCTCCCCTAGCCAAATGTCGAAGCAGCCCTTTAGGTTCGGAGCGACTGGACAGTCATCCAGTAAGGACACTTCGGCTGACAAAGCTCCCACGCCGGTACTTGGTGTGGGTGTTGACACAATGAACCCAACTTCCTCGAGCTTGTTCAATGCTGTTGGTTCCCAACAAACAAGTGCCCCAAGGTCTACAAGTAGGATGTCAAATACTCCCCGTTCTGTACATCGAACTACACCAGTTTCGTCAAGCAACTTGCCTTCCAGTGTCTCCGGTACTAGCATTGGCAGCGCCTCAGAAGTCAATACCCCAAAACATGCATCAAACGCCAAATTTGGTGCCACTTCCGCGACTGGTGGACTTGTGTCGGCGATTGTCGCTGCTGAGCAAGGGGAGCCTACGTTTAGATTCCCGCTGTCTAGTTCCAGTAGCACTGTTACCCCTAGTGGTGATAGCTCCAACAACACTGATGCTTCTGGAGCGTCCTCAGCGAATACAGGACCTCAGTTCACATTTAAGTGTTCTGTGGACAACGGGTTAGGCTAGAGTAGGCCAGAGTAGGCCAGAGCTTGTTTCAGCGACTGTAGTGTTTGGAGTTATTCACAGCTTGTAGCAATAATTAGTGTATTTTCTTGGATAGTTGGAGACTGATTGAAATGATAGGACATTTAGTAATAGATTATCTCTGGTCCTGGCTTTTAGATGATTGAGTGAACTTTAGATATTTGTGGTGAGTTTGCCCTTTCCCTTCTGAGGGTATTACTACAAATTCCCCGGTGCATTGTTAATCTTTCAATGTTACATGTGGAGTGTAATATGTTGTAATTCTTACACGTAATAAAATTTCTCATGTCTCCTATTGACATTGTAAATGATCTTCAGGAACTTGTGGTTTCCACGTATTCCGGAGAGGTCACTGATCCCCTTCAATTGTACAAGTCCAAGCATCGCATATCTGATCTTTGCCTGGCTCTACTACGCTCCAACCAGGGCCCAGAGGAATATACAGCCATCCTGGCAGGTGCGATTTGGCTGCCTAATCATATTCTGGTTCTAATATCTAGGTTCATTATGTAGAGTCTTGCCAAGAGTCCTCAGCTCTGAACCTCATCACATCTTTGGGTATTGCAGATTTTATCGCTACGTCTCCCAATGGTAGGTTGAGCTTAGCCGAGCTCAGTTCAAAAACCAAAGCAGATGAGAGATATCTTGGTGAGAACAGCAATGACAAATCTAAGTGATTTGTTAATGGACTGTAGCCGTTGCTCTCAGTGCCTTGGCATATCACGGATACTTTACGATCGAAAAAGACAATGGGTCACAAGTCGTTGCCAATAATGAATTCAGCAACCTTCTGCGGACTGATATAGATGCAGAGTCTGGGAAAAGCATGAAAGATGCTGTCGGCCTATCGTAAGTGTCTACCAAGCTATTTTTCTTACAAAGTTTGACTCATTGTCATAGAGCTGACGATGGAGCTAAAGCAACAATACATTTATTAGATGCAGCCACGTTTCAGAGACGGGAAAATCAGAAGACCGCCGCAAACATTGCTTTTGGTTTCAATGGCTCCATCTTTACTTGGATGGCTTCTCCCGGAAATGAATGGCGAGGAAAGAGAGCCGGGAATGCTATGGTGCAGCTTCATGGCATGGCAAATGGAGGCATCGGCGAAGGTATGTTCAGAATATGGTTGCAAGATGCGGAGACATCTATCAATCGAAATTACAGATTACCCTTGGGAGGAACAAGCAACCCCGATCATAGATATCGGGGGTGGTATGGGCTCCTTTGAAGAAATGCTCCTTTCCGTCCCTAAGAACAACAAACTTACGTTCACCATCTTCGATATTGATCAGACTATTCATAACACCAGAAAGGCCAGACAGCACAACTCACTCTTCCTGTCCTTGTGTAACATTGGCCAATAGGCTTGGGCTGCTAAACCACAATGGATGCAAGATCGTGTTTCTTTCGTTGCTGGAGATTTCTTCGAATCTTCGCTTGTTGACAGCAAAATACCTACTCGGGCTGAGGGAGCAGGTACATATGTTATACGACACGTTCTCCATGACTGGAACGATGCACAGGTATAGAATATTTTTCTCAATAATCGTTTGAGTAATATCATTTAGCGGCTCTCAGGTCGTCACCATCTTGACGCATGTGCGGGATGCAATGCTCGCAACTCCCACAGCTCCAATATCCAAACTTGTTCTCGTCGAAATGATGTTGAGTGAGACCTCATCCCGCTTTACGCACACAACTTCTTTGCAATTACTTGCCTTAAATGGAGGTATTACACGGACTGAAGGTAAATGTATATTATTCATTCTGCACTTTCTACCATCCTTCGCTTTGCAGTTCAATTCTATGCATTGATTGAGAAGGCAGGATTCATAGTCCAGAGTGTAACTGAGATTCGGGGTGTCGATCTGATTTTGGAGTTGAAACCAGGTACAAATTTTTACCTTGATGTTTTCAGTAGCTCACACTTAGTAAGGATTGAGTAGTTAGACCAGGCTCACTTCTCCAACGAGTATGACCTCTGATTTGTTTTCTGATCCGAAGAGCTGCGCACGATGTGCATCATATTCGAAGAGTCTATGTCTGTTGTGGTGTCCATGGCAGAACAAAATGTTGTGATTTATCATTTTCGCCTCAATTTCCTTATCACTGAAGGTCACTGATCATTTCTTTTTATTTTATTTGTCATCATCAAGCCATTTTCGACTCGTTTTCATACCTCAATTCTTTTATTCAGGGACTGAGTTGTTCTGACAGTACTATTTCTGTTACAAAACAAAATTCTCTGATTTCTGCCTTCTGTGTGATTGCATCAGACATATGCACAAATCTGTTTGCCCTCTCATTTTTTGTTCTTCTTTCTCTAGCCGTTCTTGCTTTCATCCCCTCACCTGATTCCAGTTGTAAAAAAAATCAACGTTCACAATTCTTACCCCAGGACTCAATGTCTTCAGAGGTAAATAACAACGATAATGTTCTCAAGATTTTAACGTTCTCTCAGATTTTGGTTTCACCAATTTCCAAGTCCAACTTCAATGCTATCCCTGTTATTGATTTCTCCCTTAGAGAATCTGAACCTCCTAAATACTTTGAGCAATTGAGATCTGCACTTGAAGATGTTGGGTTCGGCATCTTCATCAACGTGCCCGGTTTTGAGCAATCGTTCCAGGATGAGGTTTTTGGTCTTGCTGCAAAGTTCCATGACAGACCACCTGAATGGAAGCGTTCTCTTGGGACTGAGAATTCAATGGCCTTGCGTGGTTACTTCCGTTGCGATGAGACTGAAGGACCGCATAAGGTCTGATTTCATCCTTATCTTCGCAATTTAAGTCTAATATCGATAGGCGTATGCTGAAGCTATCCGATTTGGTGCCGACTATCCACCTCCCGCTGACGCTCTAGTGCCGTTCTGGCTTCGCCTTCACGAGGGTGTGTCCATTTGATTAAACACAGCGACGTATATAAAGTAAAGCTTCTCAGGACCCAACCAATGGCCTTCTGAAAGAGATCTTCCTCATTTTAAACAAATCGTGGAGACCCTCTTTGAGCGCTATTACGACTTGAATATTGAGCTCAACAAGCATATCGCTCAGTTATTGGACGTTCCATTTTCCGCCATCAATGATTATTTCCCCTCCAAACTGGAGTTCAATGCTGCTATTTGGCATTACTTTCCGGTGACCCCGGAAATGACGAGTGCGGAGAGGGATGGTTTCATTAATGGGATGCATGAACATCGTGACCCGGCAAGCTTCCTGACATGTCTGATTCAGTCCCGTCCTGGTTTACAAGTGCAAAACCATGTGGGTGAATGGATTGACGTTCCAATGGTTGAAGGTGCAGTTGTCTGTAATATTGGTGAATCGTCCGTAATCGGCCTTGAGACCCATCCTAACCTTTTGATTGACAGGTATGCAATTGATGCTCCTTACAGGCGGAAAGTTTGTCGCGACGACGCACAGAGTTAATACACTGAATATCGATAAAGATCGGCAAGCTTCTTTTCCTTTCGTACTGTGCAGATTTCGTGACCCGGAACAGGTATACCATTCCTTATGTTCTCTCTACGAGGCTTGACAAGCAAATCGTCCCGCTTCCACAATTCGATAATCCAGCTCTGGCGAAGAGTCATGCAATCCCAAATGCAAAGGTCCAGGCTCTCATGGCTGTGAAGGATCCCGTAAAACGTAGCGGATATGCTCGACTAAGTCTTTTTCCTACTGCAGCACAGAAACTTTACCCCAAAGAGTGGGAAGACGCTCAAAATTTAGGCATTGTATGATTGACATTGAAAATAATCAATATATCATTCATATGATTCAACGTTCGCTCGGTTGAACAACATCTCTTTAGTTCGCAACTTCATTTATTTTCTATATTAGAAGGGATAAGTGTTATGAAAGTTGCTGAAACTAATTTAATCATCCCTGTCCCGTAAATTTGATCTTGTCAAAGCTAAGTACATCTAGAAGGTATATTACTGGATGAAGCTGATGCGATCTCATCTAGAACAGCGGAGGCTGGTGCAAATTGGAACTAACATTGGCAACGTTTAGGCTCAACAAATCGATTGAGTTTCAGGCCGAGTCACCAGTTGTGGGGGTATTTGACGTCCTCAAGATGTTCGTAGACTCTGGTGTGCTTACATGTTGGGAACCAAGGGCATTGAACAGGTTTGAGGAAGTAGACTGCATCGTGTCAACAGCAGAGGATCTTCGTAAGTTGCAGTGTTCATACTGGACAACTGTCCTCCGGTCATTCCAAGATCGAATAGGGACTGTGACATTTGGGTAGAGAATACGGCCTCTGCCTGCTTGTTCGCATCGATCGTTGCCCGCCAAAAAATCTGAGGTCCCAGCATCATCGAAGGAGCTTGATGTACCACCAATGGTACCAGGACAGATGTAGACGGCAGTCATTTTTCGGCATAAATTTCCGGTCTCATCAGGCGCTCGGGATGTTCAAAATCAGAAGCCTGAAACATGAGCAATAAGTGTAGACTAGACATGAAAACCCACCGAGTCCGCCCGTCTGACTAGATCTCGGCGCAGCAACTCACCATTGGAGCCAATTTTCTATCGAATATTGTGTCCCACCCATTCATAGCACGGCTACCGTATTTTATTGGTTGAGTGTTTGCTTGATTTGTTGTATTTCCTGCCAAGTGAATGCAATCTTTCGTTGGTGTTCTCAGTCTCACTTGGTGGTGGATGTGGATGAGATTTGACAGCATAAGTTAGACAATAACCATATACACGTGCGTCAGACCTACCGGCGACGAGCTATATCCCGATACAATGAGGCATTTCGTTCTTGAGGATTTCAGAAGCATCTAAGTCAAATCAGAGCTGCTTGCAGTCGTTCTCAAGTTGCACCCATTTCCTTCTCGAGTAGGTACGTCCTGTCGATCACATCCAAGTGTTGGGTTGGGTACCCTTGCCTTTCCCGATTGGGTTCGATTAGGCGACTGCAGTTGTTTGATAGGTTCAAGGTCCAGTAAGATGTCAATCTGAGGTTCTGGAGAAAATGGTAGATGTTTGACTTTTCCGCGGAGGGGAATTCGGGAGTTGTGAAGAGGCTGAGGATATAAACGGAATATTCACAGAAGGCGAACGTGCACGGTTGGTGGGATAGCTGTAATAGTGGAGCGTGATTGCGTGACAAGTCTAGAGACTTGACAGACAGGTGGCTTTGACATCCCAATTCGAGCGGCGACTTGACTCCTAAATATTCGCCGTGTAGATGATTTCCACCATGCCGAACGGGGTCTCCCAGAGATCCTTTGATGGATAGACAAATCAAAAACATACTATATCTCTTGATGGCATCTAGTGTTGACACAGTGGATAAACAGTTGTCATGTGATCAGTAAGTATCCTTTCTGATTCAGGATTTCTACTCCGCAACAAGGTAGTGCTAAGACGCAGAAGGCCTAAATAGGGCCCAACGGTAGGTGTTGGGTGTTGTGTCTATGGAAAGGATGTAGCCATAAGGGGAGGTGAAGTTTGCTAGTGGATGTTTGGGGTACCAGCAAGCCCAGATTGTTGTAGCAGTAAATAGAGAGAAAGGAATTAATCTACAAAAGCATAAATATATAAATTTACTCAGACGTGCAGCTATCATCGTGCTCGCTGACCAGAGAGTGCAGGTTTTTGAGATTCTTGGGGCAGTTCTGGGTCACAACAAATTACAACGCTGAGCACTGGAACCTGAAGTCCACCTTCAAAGTGACAAGGTTGTGATAGAACGTATTATAGTGCTTGATGTATTATTTCTTGTGGACTGTACTGTGCTAAAGTGAAAGTATCTCGAATGATGCAAATTCTATGCATTAAAGAACCTGGGTGTCTTTCAGATGCATGCCAGTTTCATACCCAAAGATGCACTTACCTTTGGAGCCAGACTCACAACTTTCCCCCATCCCTTCATTCTGAGGTCCGCACTCACAAGTCCACTAATTCGTGTTCCCAGCATTTCACGCTTGTTATTGAGTAATACTGCAGCATTGTCATCGAAACGAATGATTCTACCATCGGGTCTTCGGACTGGTTTGCGTGTTCGAACGATTACAGCGCGTCGAACGTCGCCTCGTCGAACCTTGATAGCATTCACCGATGCTTGCGAAGCGGCAGAGATAGGACGGGCTTTCTTCACTACACAGACAATTTCATCGCCGACAGAGCCCCAGCCATTATTAACCTTGTTCTTGAGGATGTTCACACACTCAACGAGGAGCGCACCAGAATTGTCTATGACCTAGACATCAGGTAGTGTCAGAAAGAAACATGTGGAAAAAGACAGAGGACAGACATTGAGAGTACTCTTTAGTCCGATCATCGACGATTGGCGGTCAGCAAAGAAGGTAGAAAGTCTGCATAGGAAATTCATTCCCACAAGGAACATTATTTCCAAATTGGGTTCAGCGATTAAGAAAGCAATCTACTTTACTCATAGTCACTCTACATCGACAACTATCATGCCAGCTTCACGCAGAGGATCTGGAACACTTATGTTGCCTAGCGGTCATATCATGACCATACACACAAGGACTCAGGATGAAGAGGATCTACCCCACGCGACCAAGAAGTACGTATTCTGCCACTTCCGCGCGACGATAACCGACATCCCACAGGACGATGGCAGATCACCTTCGCAGGCTCGAGAGCCTGTATGTTTAGATCTTTTCTATTTCATTGTCTGTCTCACATAATAACTTGACGTGTAGTTTTACCTTGACCCCTCAGCGTATGCGCATGATCGTTGAAGCATTCAAGGATGCACTCGAAAATGGACTCGAGAAACCAGAGCAGATTGTCGTGCGTTTTGTGCTTAGGATCTTTGAGTTATAGTGACTGATGTAGACGGTCAGCCAATGATCCCAACATTTGTCTTTGGATGGCCAACCGGTCAAGAACAAGGCGATTTTTTAGCAGTTGATCTTGGTATGTGATACTGGCTCCCATCTCTTCGAGTGCACCTACACTACCATTTACCGTGTTAAGGTGGAACCAACTTGCGTGTTTGTCTGGTGACCCTTCAGGGTGAAGGCAAATTCGAAATCACTCAGTCCAAGTATCGCTTGACAGAGGATCAAAAGCAGAATGACGGTCAAAAGTTATTTGACTTCTGTGCAGAATGCCTCAAAACGTTTATCGATACCAACTTTGTCCAGGAAGATGGAAGTCTCTCGCTCAAGCAAGACGAGGTTCTTCCCCTTGGATTTACTGTAAGATTGCATTACACTTTCCTTCGGTCAGGAAAACTAATAATACCTCTAGTTCTCATACCCTTGCTTGTAAGGCCACATTTTTATCACAAGCAGATACCATTGAACTCTGCTCTTGCAATAGCCAAACAAAGATCGATCATGGAGTTCTCATCCGCTGGACCAAAGGCTTCGGGGCATTAAATACTGAGGGTTTTGACGTTGCTGAAATGTTCCGCGAATCTCTTGCGAAATACGTGATCCTACTTTCTGCCTTGCAATCTCTTATTTCGGCTAAAAATATCTGCTTTTATAGAAGGTGCCTGTGAAACTCACTGCCGTCATCAACGATACTACCGGGACTCTCATTGCTTCCCATTATGTGAACCCTAAATCCAAGATTGCATGTATATTCGGAACAGGCTGTAATGCAGCATACATGGAGCATGTCCGCGAGATTCCCAAAATCAACAACCTCGGAATTGATCCCAATTTTGACATGGCAATTAACTGTGAATGGGTATGCAGCGACCTCACTTCAGCGCCCGATGAAGTCTTCTCTGACTTTGACTAGGGTGCTTTTGACGCATTCGAACACGAACACTTGCCGAGGACAAAGTATGATGTCATCGTTGATGAATCATCCAACAAACCTCATGAACAGTCTTTTGAGGTAATAATCATTCTCGCGTGGAACAGACCAATATCTCACCCGACACTTGGGTCAGAAACTCATCTCGGGTCGCTACCTCGGCGAAATCCTTCGTCTCGTCATCTGTGAACTCATAGATGAGGGTGTCCTCTTCCTAGGTCAAAACACGTACAAGCTTGAAGTCCCTTATTCATTGGATACCGCCTTCCTATCTCTGATGGAAAGGTGTGGTGATTCCATATAACCTGCCTCACCCCAAGTCCAAATCCTGATGATGTTTTTCTAGCGATCCAACGGACGAGCTTCTCATGATCATCGGTATCTTTACGCACTTCTTTGCTGTGGTGACTACTCTCGCGGAGCGTCAATTTTTCCGGGCTTTGGCGAAACTGATAGGTCGGCGTGCTGCGCGCCTGAGTGCGTGCGGTATTGCTGCCATCGTCGGCAAGATGGGATACCTTGATGAAGGTTGTTCTGTTGGTGCAGATGGGAGCTTATACAATGTGCGTACTTGATTTTTTTTCTATTTGTCAATCAACTTGACATCATTGATGTATATGAACTAATATCTTTGGATTTGTCACCCTTTTTCCTTCTCTCGACAAACCTCGGAACGACTGTATGGCCTTTGTTACCATCAGAAATATCCTGGTTTTGCGGATAGAATTCACGAAGGACTCGTGGACATATTCGGAGATAAGGGGAGGTATGTATTCTACCAGTCTTTGAGCATCATTATCCTCCTCGTTTGATATGATCTTGCCATCCAGGCGGGTATGAGATTGATGAGTCTTGTCCTACTATTTCCTTCTGCTGCCTCAGATCCTGATCATATTTACTGACGAACGTGTTTCATTTCCGGTATTGTAGGAACATTGTGACTCACCATGCCGAAGATGGAAGTGGTGTTGGGAGTGCTATCATTGCCGGTAAGCTTCTTCTTCTTCTCTTTCTCCCTAGGGGGCCTCGGAGCTGCAGTGAACATAGACTGAAAGGGCTTCATTGGTCTTCATTTCTCATTGATTGCTTCATGTGATACTCACAGTGGGATTCATTTTTAGCTATGACCAAAATTAGAAAGGACGCCGGGCTGTATGTCGATCTTTAAGTCACTGTAGGCCAAACTTGCGGAGTTGTTGGATATTTGATCAGGTTGAAAGGGGGAGCATCAAGGTCTTTTGATCGTTGTATGCGCCCCAGCTGTATCATTAGTCTCTAGTTATCGTAGTCGTGTCAGGACTGGCTGTATCTTTGAAACCGTGTTATAGTGTATAATATGATCATGATTATGTATTGAGGTAAGGCAAACGTCTGAGTCATTTTTCATGCTTGGGTGTGAATGTGACAGACTTGACAGATGATGCCATCCCTATACTGCATTGATCCCATCTACTGGGTTTGGAAGGGGCAGCAGACAGGTCGAGTGTTAGATTAACAGACAGGTGTTCACCATGATGTGTTCTCATGTTGAACTTATGTTTTGTTATGATCCAAACTCAGGTTGCAAGCACATGTATTAAGTCTTAAGGATGAGTAGGAAACAAAGAGGAAGGGAAGCTATAATTGGTTAAACATAGGGAGATACATTGTATCTACAGAAACTCATCTACAATTGTACTAGCTATTGATTGTTAGGAGATCATACATGTGCCAAGAGAAGCATCATTGTGATCAAAATTGTTAATGCAGTATTATTAAATACATTTACTAGTAGATTGTATACCTCAGTGCTTGTTGCCTTTGAGAGACTGAGGTTGATACATACATATGTCATGGAGTAGTGTGAGGTAAATAAATGAAGTCTAGGAGTTCTAGAGCGAGATAAGAAATGTTTCAGGGATAGAGAGATAATACACTGCTTGCAAAAGGAATAGAAACAAGAGCATGTTTGGTCCAATGTTAGCAGAGCAGAGTACAATGATGATGACCTTGGCTTCAACATGTGTTGTGTTCTGATTCCCTCCACTGTTAGTTAAGGACACAAGGTCATTGTCCAGAATGGGGAGACGTCTGAGTCAAAAGAGTAGGCTCAAAGGGGAGAGGATAAATGTAGAAAGAAGTTACATCTGGACATCTCTTCTGTTTATTAATTAATTAAAATTTCCCTCCATTTCTCTATTAGTCTCAGTAAAAAGGATGTATAGTTCAAAAGTTACAACAAGTATTGATGCTACATAATTCCCTATATTTGAAATCCATGTCTGGCATCTCGCAAACCTTCTGGAAAAAAAATCTGACAACGGGAAGTTTATTAAAGGGTCCATTTTGATCCAGCAATATTCAACGCTTATCTCCAAAAGGTCGCCATTTGGAAGATGAGTTTGCATCTTTCGTCACTCGCAGACTACGAGACTTTGCTCGACGAGTATGATACTTGGCTTTTTGACTGTGATGGTGTTCTGTGGCGGGGTGATCAGGTTATCGATGGTGTGGTCCAAGTGCTCGACATCCTACGCAGACGAGGTGAGACTCCCCCTCGCCAAAATTTTCATCATGACTTTCTCGATCCTTATTATGACCAAGGGAAAAAACTCGTTTTCGTTACCAATAATGCGACAAAATCCAGGAAGAGTTATAAAAAGAAATTTGACCAGTTGGGCTTGGACGTTCGTGTGGTACGCATCCAATCCATGTTCTGTGTACCTCAGAACATGTAATTTTTTTCAGGATGAAATTTATGGATCTGCATATGCAGCTGCAGTTTACATCTCCTCTGTTATCAAGTTGCCGAAAGACAAGAAAGTCTATGTTATCGGTCAAGCGGGCCTAGAGGAAGAATTGCAAGATGAGGGGATTGTATATATCGGAGGCACGGTGAGCCTTGAACTGGCTTGTGCGTACGGGAAGTTCACATGTGGTTTTGCTAGGATCCGACTGATAATACGTTGGCTACCTTCGATTTGGCCGATTTCACTCTGGATCCTGACGTAGCTGCTGTTGTGTGCGGCCTTGATACCCAGATAAATTACACGAAACTCTCAAAGGCATTCCAGTTCTTGACTCGCAATCCAGAATGTCTCTTCATAGCGACGAATGAAGATAGTACTTATCCTAGTGCTTGCGGTTTGCTTCCTGGAGCAGGATCAATCAGCGCTCCGCTCCGCTTTGCTCTCGGTCGTGATCCTGTGTGCACAGGAAAGCCAGCTAGTACTATGCTTGATTGCGTGAAGGCCAAGTAAATCAATTCCTAGGTAATGGTAGACCTAACTTATCATTCGATTCAGAGTCAACTTCGAGCCAAAACGGACAATTATGGTGGGAGATCGTTTGAATACTGATATCTTATTTGGAATAAATGGCGGACTGGCTACTCTGCTCGTCATGACAGGTATTTACGTACAGTATAACTTCTGCATTCAAGTGATAAGAGCCCTTTCATCAGGTATCACGACAGAGAGAGACATCACAGGACCCAACGCTTCATCAATCGTACCCAAATTTATAACTAAATCTATTGGCGATTTCCGCATCGTGGACAAAGTCTAACCTCTGTTGGAAACGATACGATGCAATAGAATGCTTATGACCATCGAGAATTAGACAAGTTAGAGGATATCGTCTGCTAATTAGTTAATTTTCTGGCTAGCTTTGTTTGAGGACAAACTGCCCAACCGTATTGAAAGTGAGGGGAACAAGTGAGCCGACAATATATCCACTGATAGCACCATATATAGGTGTCAGTGGCCATGCCTGTACCTAAGTGTCATGCCAACACTTCGTAGGAGCTGATGGAAAGACTAACCTGCCATGGCCTGTCCCAATCAAGGGCAATGGGCATTGTACCAAGCCAGGCTCCGACAAAAGAGCCTACGGCAGGATAAACAACAGCGCGCTCTATGGAAGAACGAGTCCTGTACATCATTTCACTTCATTAACTGCAAAGGGCCAAACCTATATAACTCACTTGAATTCAGCGAACAACCTAATCCAAAGCAAACGTTTCAGGAAAGATGCTGTGCTCGAACTCAACTCTGGGGGGCCAAATACGAACGCAGGAGTATAAACTGATAGGATAGAGAGGAGAAGAGCGAAGGCGTAAGTACGAGCTGAATACCTGACAACGAGAATCCTGTCAAGTACACATACTAGGTGAGAGATGGATAACATACCAGGAGAAGGGTGCCCCGAACAAGATGAAGATAAAGTGAAATATAAAAGAAGTGGCGAACGTTGTGATCCATGCCGTTGTGAATGCCTGAGTTATACGAATGTCATAACTGATCTTGTCTAATTTCATGAATGCATACTTTGATTTTTTGTCGATTTGCGAACGCCTTGTCAAGCTGTTCGTTCTTTGAATCATCAGCAAGTACGAGGGACCACCACTCTCGAACATATCCGGCCCACCACGATTGGAGGATGGCAGCTCCAAAGCAGATGTAGAGTGTTGTCGTCAGGGGGTTCAGTGTCAATGGTTCAAGAAATGGGTGTTGAGGACGGTCCAGGGAAGAGAGCTGAGCTGAATTGATAGTGATTCCGGTGAGCTCCTGCAGGAAGGTTGTCCGTGGGAGGAAGAGAGCATTGAAGGCGAGAAGCGTTGCATGAACACCAACAACTGGGATGTAAGAATTGCCCGGAAGGACTTCCTTTTGTAACGACGGCGCTGGACGTTTTGCCGAAGGGTCAGATGTCATGGATTAACATATTACCTAATCTGGACAACACAAATTCTTCCTTTTCGTGATAAGGATCTTTCCGTGTGTTATCATTTCCACATGACTTGGCAAAGGCCAGGCTTAGAATACTGCCCAGTAGGTCGTTCACGGTACAATACTTTGTTTATTACCGTTGTTGCTCCGCAACTCCTTCATGTTAGACTCCCGACTGACCATTTTATCATCGGACCGGAAGGTTCAAAGTTCTGATTAGGGAGAGTACTTTACAACCCAGTATTCATAAGTGGTCCCGAGTTTGATGTCATCCATAGTTTATGAATCATGGTCACTGGTTCTACTCACTGTTGCGATATCTTTTTTTTTTTTGGGTGACTGTTGCGATATCTATCGTTTTTCATATTTCGGCCAGGAAACTTAACCTGAACATATGTGAAGTTAGGAGTTGTCGTTTCTCCTTGCTATTCTGCCTGTCTGATCCGTCGTATGAGGACAACACTAATGTTCTTGGTTTCAGGCTACCAACTTGATACATTGGATCACTCCCCATTATCAGGAACGTGATGAGGAGTTAGGTCCGTTCAGTCTTGTTTTTGTTCGCAGTTGAGTATCCTCAGGGCTCAGGTAAATTGAGTGACAGATCATCAGTGCCCCATCCCCAATAGCCATACAAGGAGTTCGGTTGTCAATAATTGAATAGCAATGACGTACAGGATAATCTGTGATTCACCAAGGTAGAACACCAAACTAGGAAATTTATACAAAATGATTTGATCGTGCTATGTCATTAAGGAGAAAGCCGGTAAACTATACAGTTACTCAGCCGCAGGACTGTTCCCGGTCAGGTGTTCGACGTCGGCCTAGACAACCCCAAGACAAGGTAAGTGATGCTGATATAGCCAGGATACGTCGTTGACCATTTTCTAGATCTTTTCATCTCCTGTCAATGTACGTTAAATCCCTCCAATCGATGTATGTCGGTTGAACGATTGAGACGGGATGTTATAGAGGCATCTATCTCGTATATCTGTTACCTGATGCTCATAGTCCGTTAGTTCTAGTGATGGCCCAACGTGTCACTCTCCGCAAGCGCAACCCGTATAACACCAGGTCAAATCTTCGGCGTGTGGTCAAAACCCCTGGTGGTCAACTTGTCTACCATCACCTCAAAAAACGTGGGACAGCACCGAAGTGCGGTGATTGTGGTATTGCACTACCTGGTGTATGTTCTTGAGTATGACGAAGGGTGTAGATGTTAATGTAGTTGCATTGTAACAGATAATTGCCCTCCGACCTCGTGGATATGCCACTGTCTCGAAGCGTAAGAAGACAGTGCAGAGGGCTTATGGCGGTTCGAGATGTGGGGATTGTGTCAAATCCAGGTAAGTTGCATTCGGAACGTGTTCGATTAATGACTGAGTTTTGCTAGAATTGTCCGAGCTTTTCTTGTCGAGGAAGCCAAGGTCGTGAAAAAGGTCATTAAGCAGCAAGCTGCCAGTGCGCGGAAGTAGATTTGGTCACCGTAGTCACTTTCAGCCCAATATGCCTTGATGCACTTTATAATACACCATATGCATATCAGAACTACTGGGAGAGGGAGGTGATGAGATTGATGATCTTGGTGAAGCTTGGCATAGAATGTACAACTATGTAATTCACTGGATGACGTCTTAGTTGAGTGTTTCTTCTTGTGTATCCTGTCCTGCTTGAGTTGAATAATTTAAAATGGTTTGTGTCAATAGAGAAATTGATGATGATATATATAGATCATGATGACGACTTCGAGGTCATTGACCGCATTGACCGCTCTTTCTCGCTTCCATCTCTGTATGTAAACCTGAACCTGACATAGAGCCACTGCTTTCGACACAAGCCCATCTTGACTGTGTTCGATGATTTCGTCTTTTGAGACAGCAAAGAGGTCAATCTGTCCTGATTAGTGTAACCGTCGCAGTGCGTTTCCTACCACTCCATCTGTGGTGTTCCTCGTTAGAAAGCACCCAATTAACCGTTGAGGGAAAGTTGCATCATTGGCTTACGATATGAATCATAGATATACTTGGAAATCCTCGGGGGTGTACCGCGTTCTGATCCCATCAAATCTGGTTCTTTGTTAGAAACTACTGTTCCGTTTTCCAATTGGGTGCCATGTTCATTTCATAGTCTTTAAATCAGACTCACTTAGCTCCTCACATCTCTCCTTATTATCCTGATTATCGAACAGTCGCCCTACTGTTCTTGCCGCTGCAAGTAAATACCTTAAGCCTTCAGGATAGAAGATTCCCTTCTGATTCCCTTCTCAGGCTCACGAGGTGGAATGTCTGGATGAGGAGCAACGGCCAGTAGTGAGTCAGATGGTTGTTATGCAATTCATGATCAGACTCTCAAGGTAAAATACGAGCATGTAATCTTTACAGCGCGTGTAGAAAATGATAGCAAGAGGGCCTCGAAAAAATCAGAAGAGGTCATTGGTGCCGCCATTAGACGAAAAAGGGGCAATTCTACAATCTTCATGTCGTCTTGGACGATACGATGTTGTCGTTGACTTCCAGGGCACAGTTGGAGTTAACATATAAATATGCACGATAACTTCTAGTTGGACATAGGAAGGTGACCTAATAATGACCGGGAGAAGTATGAAGTCTGATTCAATCAATAGAATGGGTCGTATCCTGGATCTGGGTACTTGAATCTTACTGTGAACTCAGCTCCAGAACCGAAGTACAGATACTGTTTGGAGATACAAGTCGCTGGGTAACGCTATGGAAACGCATAGGAAAAGAAATTCTAGGAAAAATCATAATAGATAAAGTCATGCCAAACCACTCATGATTGACGAATAAAGTCACTTCCAGATCGTGAAATTGTTGAGTAAGGGCCTATTTGATGATACATTACTCGTGGAGAATAGGAATGAAAAAAAACAAAACTTTTACATATCTTGTCTAAACTCTCGAACCTGACGGTCGATGTTGGTCCGCAAACGGATCCTTTGTATCTTCATCATATCCTATCTTCCCCTCTGGTAATGTATACTCGGGCTTGGCTTCGTCCGGCGGAACGAATGTAGCACTGCTGTATCCATAGCCAGACTGTTGGCCGTAGTATGGTTGACTAAAGCCTGTATTGTATGGTGGGTTGTAGTGTGATGGATACTCGCCCGTACGGTTGGCGTAGGATGGTGCGCGCGACGCGTTGGCAGGACCCAAAGGGTTGAGCATTTGCCGGAGGTAAGCGAAAGCCCAAGTAGAGAAAAACACAGCGATCACTGACACAGGAAAGATAAGAGGATCATGAGACCCAAATCAGAAAGAAAGGCTGACGAGTAGTGACGATAAAAACCAGAATATCTTTCCACGAATCGCGATCCCAATAATTTGCACACACTGGGCAACCATCAGGGAGTGACAGTCAGCAATGTAAATGACTCACCTTCACGAGGTAAGGATGAATGGAGAATTTCCCTTGTAACAGGGCCCAAGAAACTGAACTAAAATTACATTAAAATTAGATGATCGTAACTATAAGTGACACATACATATAGAATGGCATCTTCTGAAAGACTTGAGCATATGTTAATGATATCATCCTGCATTATGTTGATATCACAAAAACAACTTGTGGGAGGAATCATACTCACCTCCAAGGTGAAATGAGTGATGACCTCCAACAAACCGGACCCCGCAATAATCAATACAGATAGAACAGTCGCATAGGCATAAGATCGGATCAGTGGTAGGCGTTGCTACTGAACCATAAGGAGACAACGACGAGAGCTTGAAAGAATATTCATACCGTTCCTGCCGCAGTCACTCCTAACAACTCAATGGCTGCAGCTAACATATTGAGAGCGCCAAGAATGATATAAGCGATCCGCAGTTTGGGAACGTTCCCTATTGAGCCGGTTAGGGAAGTAAGGTTTTCTTGGAACATAAACGGTGCACCTAGATCTGGCAGGGTTGCATTGCGAAAAAATCCGATCTACAATGTGAAGTAAGGCTGGGAGTTTCAAAGCTCTCGGTTGACATGAACATACAGAGCTGGATATGATCTTCAGCTATGAATTTTGGAACATTTTTGGAATGGGCTCACGCAAAGAATGTCCACAAAAAGGAAATAGAGGAAACTGGCCCAGACCTTCAGAGCCTTTTTTCATAAGGCTTAGGCTGAGACTCACTAGCAAGGATGACAGGTCTTAGATTTCTCTTGTATACTCGCGAGACGAATGTGTATGGCGGTGGAGGGCCTGGAAAGAATCGAGGGAAATTGATGGTAAAAATATTTGATCAAGAACTCCAATGGTGCATACCTGGCCGAGAGCAGTCAGAGAAGTAATCAGAAAAATGGGCTGCTAAACACAAACCTTGAGGAGGGAGTCTGCTATCCATCCTGATGGAAGAGGACTCGGGAAGGTCTGCTGTGAAGAGCACAGCCCTTTCAATTGTTTGCTCCTATTTGATTTCATTGTCTTTTGGCAACGGTTCTTTGTCCCTAACAATGTTGTCTTTGACCAAGTATAGTTGGATGACTTTCCGCAGGAGTATAATGCAATCTTGGTCTGAGGAAATGTAGTACAAATATGATTCCCCTACTATGTTGCTTCGCGAAATCGAGACAAAACATTCTCTTGCACTGAGGATGAATGAATCATACAGGCTGTGGCTATCACCTGACCTTGACACAATGCCCAATTTTGATTGTTTCGCCAAAGAAGGAAGCTTAGTCAATGATTTGACATTAGACAGTGAGCTCACAGAGCGATTGATTTAAGCACTTGAAACATTACTGCCCCTCGGTCATTCCACCATATCCTCTGTGGATGCAGCAGGCACAGCTGCCCTCGCGTCCCTCGCCGAGCAACTCGTCCTCGAGACGGATGGTTGGCGAGGAGGAGCTGCGCCCGTATGTCATGGTCAACGAAATTGGCAAAGGCAGCTTCGCTACTGTATATAAGGGCTACCATGAGGTGGGTACTTTCATCAATTTCTTTACCCACCAATGGTCTCATGGCGTATAGGGAAATCACCAGCAGGTTGCTATTAAGACTGTCGTCACCGACCAACTCTCCTCCAAACTCTTTGAAAATCTCCGTAGTGAAATCGAGATCCTCAAGTCCTTATCTCACCGTCATGTAACTCGACTTATTGACATTGTTGTAAGTCCTTCCCTTGGACACACCGCTCGTTGGTTGAGCATACTCCTATTTGACATAGCGTGCGGAGAGAAATGTGTATCTTATCATGGAATTCTGTGCAGGCGGAGATTTGACAAACTATATCAAGAAACGAGGACGCGTTGAAGGATTGCAGTATATTTCCTCTCCTGGTCTACCCCCTCAGTATTATCCACATCCTCCTTCAGGAGGGCTGGACGAAATAGTAGTACGGAGTTTCCTAAGGCAATTAGGCGAGCTTCCCGCAACTTCTCAGCATCTGCTTCAATAATTTTGATCTGAAACTGCTGCAGCTCGTGCACTCAAATTTATGCGCCATAGAAACCTAGTACATCGTGACATCAAACCACAGAACCTGTTACTCAAACCTGCTCCTCCACAAGAACTGGCACGGGGACATCCCCTTGGAGTACCTATTCTCAAAGTCGCCGATTTCGGTTTTGCACGATCGTTGCCTAACGCAATGATGGCAGAAACGCTGTGCGGTTCGCCGTACGTTTTGTCTCTAGTATTTGTTACTGTTAACCCATGACTTTTCCCCGGCTCTTTAGGCTATATATGGCACCGGAAATACTTCGATATGAGAAATATGATGCGAAGGCGGACTTGTGGTCCGTTGGTGCGGTATTGTACGAGATGGCAGTTGGCAAACCGCCATTCCGGGCGAACAATCATATTGAATTGCTCAAGAAGATTGAACACGCGAAGAGCATCAAGTTTCCTGACGAGGATCCTTCCCCTCGCAGGATTGCTGCTTCCAACGGCGGAAGACTCGAAGTGCAACTTGTGCCCGAGGATATTAAGCAACTTATTCGTACACTTCTCAAACGGCAGCCAGTTGAACGCGCTAGTTTTGAAGAATTTTTCAATAGCAATGCATTAGCAAAGAGTAAATTCCCTCGTCCAAAGGATATGGAACGTCAGTCTTCAATGCAAGGATCTGCAGATGGCGAGGTTGACGGTAACTCCGGCACATGGATTGGAAGGCCACCAACGCCAGAACACCACAAGATCATTCCTCCAGAGGTTTTGGATCCGAAGGCTATGATCCCCCCCAGCCGATTCAATTTCCGTCGGCCTTTTGATAGCCCAGGACATTCACAAGGGGTACCACAGCAACTGTCAACAACAACTGGTGTTGATACGAATCTGAGGGGTGCAAACGTTGTGTTGCCTCGAGCAAGAGCTGTCAGTGAGAAGATGACATTCCTGAATATGGGTGATCAGAGGAAAGTTGGGAGACTGCTTTCAGCAGAGAGATCATTCATTCCTGGTGAAACAGAAGAGGACGGTAATTTGAGGAGAGAGTATGTGCTTGTAGATGATACACGAGCTGTCGAATTTAATCGCGTTGTCGATGGTGCGTATACTGGTTCCTAATATCTCAATGAAATGACATTTGATCCGTAGAACTATCGTTGCATCCACGAAGACCATTACACGATCGACGGATCCCACCAACACCATCAACAGAAGATTATCCGCCAGATGGTGGTGCGAATACTCTTACTGGTGCAGGACACAACACCAACAGTCATAATTTCCCTCCTCCGCCTCATGCTATTGCACCTCCATTGTCCTCGTCACCATCCAGTGTGGCTTCCCGTGCGGCATCGAATGCACTTCATCGTGCGCTTAATCTTGCATCCAAGAAACTCTTCGGTACATCCCGTCATTCATATTCTCGTTCGACATCCACGTATTCGCAGTCGAGTGCTACTTCCTCGCCTCGCAGACCAATTATCACATTGGATGTAGATGGTGCCGTTAGTGGTGGTCCTAATGGGGAGAGGGATCCGATGGAAGATGATCTATTAGCTGGACTGGAGGAGTTGGCACAGAAGACGGATGTATTGACGCATTGGGCAGATGAAATGTATGAATATGTGAAGGCTATACCACAGAGTTTGTCTCTCCTTTTCTTGTCTGATGTAGTCTGTATTAACATAACTGTAGAACCTTTGCCTGATCCAACCAAATTTACGAAACGGGAGGGCGAGCCCGAAAAACACGCTCGAAGACGGAAACATGCAGATATCGAGGCAGAGTATAATGCCGTGACGTGTGTTGCTGTGTACATGCTCCTCATGTCGTTCTCACAAAAAGGAATCAACATGTTGAAAGATTTTCAAGAGCATATGTCGATGAAGTATCCTGATGGGGACTATGTTGTCTGTGAAGGATTTTATGATGGTGAATTAACCCATTCTCAGTCTTTCCTTTCGATGGTGACATGTCGCTTTAGCGTTGAACTGGTTCAAGGAGCATTTCATGAAGTGCAATGAGCGTGCTGGACTTGTGAAGACTTGGCTTCCAGCGCTCTATGGGGGCCCGAAAGCTTGGTTGGATCAACTCGTGTACGATCGTGCACTTGTGCTTGTAGGTTCTTTTGCTGTAAGCTTTCCAAAATTGAATCCAACTCTTTTTAGTCACGCACTGCGGCACGGAAAGAACTTCTTGATCAAATATCAAGTCCTGATGAGTGTGAGAAGCTGTACGAAGAGAGCCTATGGTGCCTCTATGCCCTGCAGGAGGATTTGTTACAAACCGGTAATCCATTCATGGAGGAAGATCGAGAAACCATTGCTACTTGTACGTATTTTTTTCTTTGTATGATGTCTAACTGGTGGTTCTCATTCTGACATGTGTAGGGATCAAGAGAACTAAGCTCAGACTTGTTCGATGTCGTGCTCGGATGACCATGAATGACCGAGATCGGTTGAATGATGCACGCGCAGACCTGAATTTAGCTGACGTAGCGAGGATACCAGCGCCTTGGGACGTAAAGCCCCAGAAAGGCACCGGTATTAGACAGACTGTGCCAATGGTGATCAATACTTCCCTATAACTGTCAGTTCTTTGATTGAGGTATCAAGCATTCCCATATTTCTTTGGTTGGAATTGGTTCCACTTTGTTCGTTTGTACATTTGGTGCTCTAGTGCTTTCATTTAGTTGGTTCTTTCAGATAGACTTTTTTCCCTCGAGGAATTTTTATTTGTATTTTTAGGTTGCTGTTGCATACTAGCATCTTGATGTACACTATTACACGCGCATATGACTTTACATGGCTTTTTGATCAACAACTTCATTTTGGGAGTCAAAAGTCGAGAGACTGGTCGAGATCATCATATAGCAATTGACGCATGCCCGAAGGCAGTTTTGGCTCATTGCCCTCGGTGATGTATCGGAAGGGCATCTCGATGGACTCTTTAGCATTGAATCGAATTGTAGGGAAGTCCTGTCATGATAAAGCAGTTGTTAGGCTGGAGAAGCGACCAACAAAGTGAAACCAAGCTTGATGGATGATTCGGAGGGGAGGATACGCACAATGAAAGGTATTTTGTTGAGTGGAATTTTATCTTGAATAACGAGTTTGGTAACACCCAAAGCGGTATCGGTTGTCATTTGAACAGGACCTAGGTGGCGACTCGGGAAGCCTAGGACACGAAGCTCGGAGGTCCTGTCGCGTGGGGGGTCGTCACCTGCAAATCAAGGAACGACAAGTCGGCATATCAATCAATGCTTGAAGCTAAGGATGGATACCTAGAATGCCCTGCGCAGGTGGAATGAACGTATGAACATGATAACGTACAAGAAAATAGAGAAACCAGTGTGAAGCAGGAAAAGCGTACAGACACCGAATAAGAACCAATCAAATGTCCCGTTGCCGTCTTCTGGTGAAAGTGGCTTGTCGGCTTTTGGATCGAGGAGACAAATGCGATCTAGGCTTTTGCCGTGAGCCTTCATTAGATCGAGCACCCCATCTGTGTGGCACTGAGCATTTGCCAACGTTTCTGATGTTGATGAAAATTCTGCGGAGAGGGAAGAGGAGGAAGATTTTGAGAGACTTGTGAAATGAATCTCAGCGCCTGGGCCTGCTAGAGTTTGCATATGCTGTTGATTCCGATCTTTGTGATTGTCATACAACATCTATGTTCCCTACTGACCATATATTCGAGCCTGACCCAGGGAGGGACAGCGGCAGAAATCTGCTCGTCGTCCTCCATGTGCTCGATGACATATGTAAATGCCATGATTATGAGTTTTATCGTGGGAATTTTTTAATTTTGTAACTTTTCTTTCCATCGTTGAATGGCTACAGACTACGACACAAGACGGCTTGTCCGCTTAGGTGCAGAGAGAATCACAAATGTGTCTAGCACTGATTTTCCTGGGCATTATCCCGATGAGGATCATGCTTGGAATGTTCAGAAACAGAAGGAAGTGGGTCTATTTTCATTTCGTGGAGAACCAGTATTCTGAGTTTATGAATGGCAAGGGCAGAAACTTAGCATCAAGATACGAAGATTATCCAATCGGTCGATAGATCTTGACCTTGTGGGGGTAGATGCTTCCATAGCTAATGCCTTTCGTCGAATACTCATCGCCGAGGTACATCCTGTTTCTTGGATTAATTTGGATATTATTATTCAAATAATTAAGGTGCCTGTTATAGCCATAGAACGTGTATATGTCTGGGACAATACTTCTGTCATCGTAGACGAAGTTCTTTCACATCGATTGGGACTTGTACCCCTGAACGTCGACCCGGCACTTATGCAGTTCAAAACACGTATGTCTCCTGGGCTTCAATTAAAATTTCTGTGATTTTCATCATGAATCAATAGATGCAGAGGAGATGGCAACAGATCGCAACACTCTTGTCTTCACTGTGGACATCACATGCACTCGTAACCCCAATCCTCCACTAAAGAAAAGCGAAGATATATCCCCTTCTGACCTCTACTCTGACCATGAACTCCTCTCAAAACATTTGATTTGGAAACCTGCAGGCGATCAAGAGAGCGTGTTTGTGGGTCTGCCTCGACCTGGACCAACGAAGTCCAATATTGTGTTGGCTAAACTACGGCCAGGACAAAGTATCTCAATGGAGTTACACGCTGTAAAAGGTGTTGGGAAAGATCACGCAAAATTTAGTCCAGTCGGTGAGTCTAGGATTCTCTTTTTCTTTTCAAGCGTGTTCAGCTGACGTTGAGCCGATAGCGACTGCATCTTATCGTCTTATGCCTCACATCAAAATCACACGACCAATCCCACCTTATCTTGCTGAAAAGTTCCAGAAATGCTTCTCACCAGGTGTCATTAAGATTGACCCCGACACTCAAGAGGTGTCTGTTGACGAGCAGAGCGTACGAAATGATTCTGTTAGTCGTGAGGTTCTTCGTCATCCAGAACTTGCCGACTCGGTTGAGCTTAGTCGTGTCCGCGATTTCTACTTATGTGCGTCTGGACAGTCTGAATATCCCATTCTGGACTTTGGTTGAATTTTTTTTTCTTTGTGTAGTCAATATCGAAACCGAAAGTGCATACCCCCCTGAACGGCTTTTCCCGGAAGCGGTGCGGGTCATGCGCGAAAAGATCTCTGTGATCAGGATTGCTGCTCTCAGTTTGAAAGGTCAGTTGGAAGGAACGGCAGATGAGGAGATGGCAGAAGCATAGGTATATGATCACTCGATTCACTGGTCTGTCGAGGTCAAAATGTATGAATCCAAGTAATTTATATCACACCTTTCTTTTTGATTCAAAAGTGTCGTATCTGGCTAATGGTAGGACTTAGATTTCTCTCTAGTGATTTTTTGACGTTGATGACTCTTTCCACACAAAATGGAGCATAAAAGGACGTAGTTGAAAAAAAGATCCGATATGTGATTCGTTGAATCAATCCTGTGCATTTGTCAAGTAAGGCTCAGAAGGCCTCAGGTAGTATATCATCACATTGAGTGCTAGTTCCAGGAGGGAAATGGTTTTGAACATACTCTTGAGCAAGTTTCTTGGGAGAGAGGAAGAGTGAATTGAGTAGAAGCAAGTTATACATGGTGTCAAGTGTCTACTAAGTTTAGAGCCCATTAGGGGTGGTATATCCTCATATCAACAAGGGTAAAGGCAGTATTATGCTTGTTACTTCCATTTACCACTGGTGTTATGCAAGGAGAGAAATACAGGCAAGCTATAATCATTGGAAGAGTTGATTGCATCACAACTCTAACTATTTATAGTTCAGGATAGACAGTAGATGGACTTGCAGACTTGGATCTTGTCATGAATCACCACTTTCCTCTAAGTCAATATTTTCTTTTCTTTTTATTTAACTTTCTTTTATCAGATGTGCAGGAACTAATTACCAAAACAGGAACAGTGACTCAGAAAAAATGCATGAGAGTAATATAATGTGTACAAATAAAACATTTGTATAAATAGTACACAAGAATTATTGGGAACTCTAATGAGTTCTCTTTGTTAACTCTGACTTAGAGTGTAATCTTAAGTTAACTCAACTGAGGATTGTTACATAAGAACTCATTTACACTTCTTGGTACTAATTGCCTCAATCTTTGTCAATCTTTACTCTTATCACTTTTTCAATGTGTGTAATGAAACGATAGGCAAGCTAAAGCATCCGCAGTGGCAGATTATTTTATTTCTTTTTCATTTTCCTTTATTATGTAATAGTTTGAAGTGCATGGGACACTATGACTCAAAAGGAGTCTGTGGGATAATTCAAGTAGACAAATACTAGTAAATACCGATTCATATATAAGTAGCTAGACCAATTAGCAAGGACTCTAACAAGTTCTCTTTGTCAACTCTGACTTAGAGTATGGACTTAAGTTATCACAACTAATGTTCACTACACTAGAACTCGTTAATCACTACTAGCTCCTGACCTCTGAGCAATCTTACTCTTATACAATCAACCCTCAACTGGTGATCAACTTTGATCACTAGTCACCTTCTCATAGCCGGGCCACAGGCTTAAGTAGACTGACCAGAAAGTTTAGACTCTGGAGATAGACAACTAGGACCATACCTGGGCCCCAGTGTAGACCAGACCTTACAACCAGGTGGTACTCAGTAGTTATCTGCATCTCTTTCACTTTATCAGCTTTGTGCTGCTAGTCCATTGTGATTAGTACACACAGAAGAACATTGTCGCACCCCTAAGGAGACGATTAGTATAGGGATCTTCCCTGTGAAGTGATAGTGTAACCCTAGTATTAGGACAGTAGTTAGTAGAGCAATAAGCACCTGGCTAGGTAAAGATTTGTGCCCCAACAGATGTAAGTAGTCAGTAAATAGTCAGCCGAAGAACAATTGATCAGTAAACCCGCAAATACATATATTCCCTACACACAACCAAGCTAGCACCTCTAAGTACAATACACAATGTCCTTAGAGGTGTACAGCAACATCCTGAGCAAAATGCTCAACACCTAGCGAGCACTTGTCAAAATAAGATCAGAACTAGAAGGAAAAGAGAGCAGAAAATATTGGGGATGCAAGCAGTTTGGCCACATGGTTAAGGACTGTTGGAACAAGGGAGAAAGGGTGGAAGAGAAGAAGAAATCAACAAATAGATTTGAGGGCCTGGCAAGCAGGATAATGCAGTGTGGTGTAAAAGAAGTAAGAAGACAAGAAGTGGTGAGAGAGGTGGTGAAGTGTTTCAGGTATGGAAAAGAGGGGCACAAGAAGTGGGAGTGTCCCAAGAAGAATGAGAGGAGCAAAAAGGAGGAAGTGGTACCTCCAAGGGAAATCTGGGAGAAAGTAAAACTGCACTCCAGTGCAAAAGGACTACCCCAAAAAGGAGCTGAAATAAGCAAGGAAGGGTGGATGACAAGAAGAGAGGTGGTAACCTTTGTGGAGTGTCGAGGATGTGACTACAAGGGCACCAAGACTCAGGAGAATCATGGACAAGGGTTCCTGAGTAAAAAGCAACTATTGCATATGTGGTGTGAAAGTTGCAGAGAAGCAAAGGAGTGGAGAGAAAGGGAGGTGCAAAGAGAAAGAGCAGAGAGAGTAGTGTGTAGTGCATGTGATGTAAGAGATGCAGTAAAAGAAAGAATAGAGAAAAATGGGAAGAGAGAGATTTTCTGTCCACCTTGTAGGACAGGAAAGAAAACACCATGGTGGAATTAGAGCAGAAAGCTAGAACAATCAGTGCCTAGGGTCCAGGGGAAGGGGACTGGAATCACTGATCCGGAGGGAAGACAGAGAGAAGTCAGAAGGACCTTGAAGGGTCTGCAGGAGGTGTGGATGCAAATAGGAGTAGAAAAGATTGATACTCATGAAGGAGTGTCAGTGAAAGCATTGCTGGATAGTGGAGCCACAAGGCTCTTTATGAGCAAGAAGTACACAGAAAGAGGAAGTTTTAAGTTAATGAAACTTGGAAAACCAATAATAGTATGAAATGTAGATGGTACAGGAAATAGTGGAGGATCAATCACACACAAAGTAGAAGTAAATCTGTACTTTAAAGGGCATGTGGAAAGAGTGAGGATGGATGTGTGCAATCTACGAAAGACAGAAGTGATATTGGGCATGCCTTAGTTGCAGGTGCACAATCCAGAAATAGACTGGGAAAAAGGAGAAGTTAAGATGACAAGGTGTCCACCTATATGTGGACAATACATAGGCAAGAAGGAAATGGGCCTAGAAATTAAAAGGGGAAGGAAAGGAAAGAAAGAGGTTCAAGAAGATAAGATAGAAAGGATTAGATAGGCAGCAGATGAAAAGAAAGATTGGGGCAGAGAAGAGGAAATAGAACTGGACCATAAAAAGGTGGAAGCAATGGTCCCTCAAAAGTTCCACAAGTGGTTGAAGGTGTTTGGAAAGGTGGAGTCAGAGAGAATGCCAACAAGGAAGATATGGGATCATGCCATAGACCTCAAAGAGGAGTTCAAGGCCAGCAAAGCACGAGTATATCCACTCTCTAGGAATGAGAGAGAAGAGGTTCAACAGTTCATTCAGAACCACCTATGAAAAGGGTATATAAGGCCTTCAAAGTCACCACAAACTTCTCCAATTTCTTTGTGGGAAAGAAGGATAGTAGAAAGCATATGGTCATGGACTATCGTAGACTTAATAAGCAAATGGTGAAAAATAACTATCCATTGCCATTGATTACTGACTTAGTAGACTCCATAGGAAACAAGAAACTGTTCACTAAGATGGATTTACAATGGGGCTACAACAATGTATGCATTAAGGAGAGTGATGAGTGGAAGGCAGCCTTCACTACACATGTGGGGTCATTTGAACTGGTGGTGATGTTCTTTGGGATAACAAACTCGCCAGCAATGTTTCAGAAGATAATGAATGAGATCATGAGAGATCTTATTAACAAAGGAAAGGTGGCAGTATTTGTGGATGATGTGCTGGTAGGCACAGATGGTGAAGAAGGACATGATGAAATTGTAGCAGAAGTACTGAAGAGGTTGGAAGAGAATGACTTGTATGTGAAACCAGAAAAGTGTTCATGGAAGACAAACAAAGTAAACTTTCTAGGAGTAGTGATGGGTCAAGGGAAAATTGAAATAGAGGAGAATAAAGTGGCAGGAGTACTGAACTGGCCAACACCAAGAACAGTCAGGGATGTCAGAAAATTCTTGGGACTTGCCAATTATTATAGACAGTTTATTAAGAACTTTGCAGCATTTGCAAAGCCCTTGAACATGTTGACAAGGAAGGATGAGAAGTGGAAGTGGGAGGAAGCCCAGCAGAAGACATTTGAGCAATTAAAAGAGATCTTCACAACTAGACCATTGTTGGTAGCACCAGACTTAGACAAGGAATTTAGAGTCGAGGCAGATGCTTCCAATTTTACAACAGGAGGTGTATTGTCTATTAAATGCAAAGACAACAAGTAGAGACCAGTGGCCTATATCTCAAAATTGCTAAATGAAACTGAACGAAATTATGAGATTCATAACAAAGAGATATTGGCAGTGATTCAATGTCTGGAAGCCTAGAGGCACTTTTTAGAAGGTGCAAAGGGGAAATTTGAAATTTGGTTAGACCATAAAAATCTAGAGTACTTTATGAGCAATCAGAAGTTAAATAGACGACAAGCTAGATAGGCACTCTATTTATCTAGATTTGACTTTGTTTTGAAGCATGTACCCGGAAGTAGAATGGGAAAGATGGACAGATTGAGTAGAAGATCAGATTGAGAAATAGGAGTGGAAAGAGATAACGAAGAACAGATGTTGGTAAAAAGTGAATGGTTAGAGGCTCGAGCAGCAGAAGTGTCTAAAGTAATAATAGACAGAGTAGACATTCTGGGCAGAATAAGGAGAAGTAAAGCAAAAGATAATGAAGTTGTCAAGGCAGTGGAAGCGATGAAATGAGCAGGGGTGAAAGTCTTAAGAGATAAGGAGTGGCGAGAACATGAGGGGTTGATGCTAAAGGAAGGTAAGGTATACATACCTAAGGATGAGAAATTGAGGGCAGAAGTGATCAGGCTACATCATGATACACCTGTAGGAGGACATGGAGGACAGTGAAAGATGACGGAGTTGGTAATGAGGAATTTTTGGTGGCCAGGAGTGAGTAGAGAAGTAAAGTGATATGTGGAAGGATGTGATGCATGCCAGAGGAATAAAAATTGTATCCAAGCATCTGCTGGCAAGTTAATACCAAATTCAATACCAGAGAAACTATGGAGTTATATATCAGCTGATTTTATTACGAAATTACCATTGACACAAGGATACGATTTGATTCTGGTAGTAGTAGATAGATTAACTAAAATGGCCCACTTTATACCTACTACAGAAAAGACAACAGCAGGGGGATTAGCAAGGTTATTTAAAGATAATGTCTGACAGCTGCATGGCTTACCAGAAAGTATTATTTCAGATAGAGGGCTGCAATTCATAGCAGGAGTGATGAGGGAGTTGAATGCAATGCTGGGGATTGACAGTAAATTGTCAACAGCATTCCACCCACAGACAGATGGACAAACTGAAAGGATGAATCAAGAATTAGAACAATATTTACAAATGTTCATTGATCATTGTCAGGAACAGTGGCCGGAATGGTTGGGAACCACAGAGTTTGCCTACAATAATAAGGTGCAGATAAGTACAAAAGTATCACCCTTCATGGCAAATAGTGGGCGAGACCCTTGTATGGGATTTGAACTTAGGAAGAAGGGGAAGTTTGAGGAGGCAAACAAGTTTGTGAAAAGGATACAGGAAATACAAGAGGAAGTGAAAGCAGCACTGGGGAAGGCACAGGAGGACATAAAGAAATATGCAGATAGGCATAGAGGAGAGACAGAAGAATATCAAGTAGGAGACCTTGTACTACTCAGTACAAAGGATCTCAAATACCAAATGGTGGGAAAGAGAATGGAGAAACTTATAGAGAGGTTTGTTGGACCTTATAGAGTCAAGTCAATAGTTTCAATGAATGCATTAGAATTAGAACTACCTAGCATAGTAAAGATACATCCGGTAGTTAATGTAAGTAGAGTACAAAGATACACAGGACAGGTGGAGGGACAAAAAAAAGAAATGCCACAACTGGTAGTAATAAAAGGGGAAGAAGAATAAGAGGTAGAGAAAATAATAAATAAGAGACGAGTGTGGGGGAGAGATAAGTACCTGGTATGATGGAAGGGATGTATGGCAGAGGAAGACACTTGGGAGAGTAGGGAAAATCTTAAAAACACAAGTGATCTTGTAGAAGAGTTTAAAAAGAAATACGAAAGAGAAGAAGAAGAAGCAAGGCAGCAAGAAACAAAGGAAAATAAAAGGGTGTTTAGCAGGGGGTTGCTGGGAAAATATACGGCAAAATTATTGTATGGGTGGGGGGAGAAGAAATATGAGCAGGATTATTGGAAAAGGTTAGAAGAAAATTAGTGGTGATGAAAGAGGAATCCATTTGCTAAAGTAAGCTGTAATCCACTCTTACGGATAAAACAACAAGATGATGATGAGATGGAGAACATAGGGGATTGGGACAGTGAGTTGTAAAATCCTTGAGGACAAGGAAGCTTGAGAGGGGGATGGTATAATGAAACGACAAATGAGCTGGAGTATCTGCAGCAGTAGATTATTTTATTTCTTTTTCATTTTCCTTTATTATGTAATAGTTTGAAGTGCGTGGGACACTATGACTCAAAAGGAGTCCATGGGATAATTCAAGTAGACAAATACTAGTAAATACCGATTCATGTATAAGTAGCTAGACCAATTAGCAAGGACTCTAACAAGTTCTCTTTGTCAACTCTGACTTAGAGTGTGGACTTAAGTTATCACAACTAATGTTTACTACAGTATGTGGTTGATTCAGACTAATCCCACCTTCTATAAGAGTTTAGTCTTTGGTGAGCAATCTTAGACTTAACTCTACTCTAAGTTAGAGTTGATAAAAAGAACTTGTTAAAGTCCTCACTAATTTGCATACACTACTTATACAAGTCCAATTATTTGTCCTTATTTACTGATCCAATGATATTACATAATTAAAAGAAAAGAAAAGAAAAAGAAAAAGAAATATTAACTTAGAGGAAAAAGGCAATTCATAACACCTTTCTAATAGCTAGGCTATATCATAAACTACTCAATTCCTCTAAGACAATATTTATTTTTCTTTTTTTTTCTTTTATTTAATCAGACATGCAAGAACTTATTACTAGATTGGAAATAGTAACTCAACAGTGAAACATGAGAGAAATATAACATGTATAAATAAATAAATTATATAAAATAATTAGCAAGAACTCTAATGAGTTCTCTTTGTCAACTTTGACTTAGAGTATGATCTTAAGTTCCCTCAACTAATGGTCACTACAGGCCATAAGTGTAATGATAAGCTAGTCAAGATGACTGTCTTATCATACTCAATGTTTATGAGAGAACAAAGAGAACTCAATGGAGTTCTTTTGTGGATTGTTCTATCTACTTATACACAATTGCTATTTGTCTATGTGTATGCTTATTTCTGGTAATTCTTCTAGAAGATTCCATCATGTGACTTTTATCTTATCTTATCTTTATCTCTCATTCTATTTTTGTTTTTATACATGATCTCTAAACAATCTTGCCAATTCTTCTACTGATATCTTCTCCATTATTGGTACAAAGTGTGCCATCTTTGTTAATCTATTACACACTACCAGGATCACTATCACAAATAGTCACTTATTAAATTTGTGATTGATGAGTTGATGATTCTCAAGCAAGGTAGTTTAAGCAACAAAAGATGTTGTTAAGTCTGAGGTCTAATTCTCAGATTATAAAGCCTTATATACAAGAATTGATGGTCTATGCACCTGGACAGAGCATCACATGTTCTACTGCCTATTGTTCTACATATGGCAGTCCTTTTGTGTCCAGAATAGTGATAACTTAACTATAAAAGGGGCTGTCCTTGTTTGTGTTCAAGGATTGATGTGCATCTATAGGTAATAGATCAATGTCATGCCAAACCTTGAGGTCCTTGTATCTCCACAGGATCTTATTGCCCTAATGTATATTTATAATTGTCAGAAGGGTATTGAAGAGAGCTTCCATGTGCATGTGGAAGCAAACATCTGCGTCTGGTGGTTCCCAAGATATCTGCTGATCAGTGTCTGGAACTGATTAACTGATATCTCAATGAGTACTGATTGCTTTGACATATTTTGGGCATAGTTTGAAAGGTCTTTTTGAGGGCTTTCCGACACATCTAAAACTGTGGGAATTGTGCAAGTATTTGTGGAGTTATGGCCAAATGAAGTTTATAACATTGATTCTTGTTGCATTGGTAAGTATCACATCCTTCCACATATTGCTTCACTTCTCTAGTGACCCCTGGCCACCAGAAATTCCTCATCACCAACTCTGCCATCTTCTACTATCTCCCATGTCCTCCCACAGATGTATCATAATATAGTCTGATTACTTCTGCTCTCAATTTCTCATCTTTGGGAACGTACACCTTCCCTTTCTTTAATATCAAACTGTTCTCTTGATACCATTCCTCATCTCTCAACATTTTTACTCCTGCCTGCTTCATTTCTTCCATTACCTTCATTACTTTGTCATTTTTTGCTTTGCATTTTCTTACTTTGTTTAGTAAGTCTATGCCTTCTATGATTACTTCTACTATTCTAATTCTCTTTGCTTCTAGCCACTCTTTCTTTACTAGTATCTGCTCCTCATTATCTTTCTCTACTCCAATTTCCCAATCTGGTCTCCTGCTCAACCTGTCTGCCTTCTCTATCTTACTCTCTGGAATATGCTTCAATATGAAGTTGAACTTTAATAAGTATAGAGCCCATTGTGCTTGTCGGTAGTTCAACTTTTGATTGCTCATAAAATACTCTAAGTTCTTGTAGTCCGTTCATACTTCAAATTTACTTTTAGTTTCTTCCAGGAAATGTCTCTAAGCTTCTAAGCATCGTATTACAGCTAACATCTCTTTATCATGTATTTTGTAATTTTGTTTTATTTCATTCAACGACTTAGAAATATAAGTGACTGGTCTCCATGTATTGTCTTTGCATTTAATAGACAACACTCCTCCTATTGCAAAGTTAGAGGCATCCGCCTCTACTCTGAATTCCTTATCCAATTCAGGTGTAGCCAACAAGGGCCGACTTGTGAAGATAGTTTTTAACTGCTTGAATGCTTTCTGCTATTCTATTCCCCAGTTCCACTTCTTTTCCTTTCTTGTCAGATTGTCTAAGGGTTAGGCCATCTTTGCAAAGTCTTTTACAAATTGCCTATAATAATTTGCAAGCCCCAAAAACTTTCTAACATCTCTGACTATCTTAGGTACAGGTTAGTCCAACACTCTCACCACTTTATCCTCCTCCATCTCAATTTTCCCCTAATCCATTACTACTTCCAAGAAATTCACCTTCTGTACCTTCCAGGCACATTTCTCTGGTTTCACGTATAAGTCATTTTCTTTTAATCTTCTCAACACTTCTTCCACAATTTTGTCATGTCCCTCCTTTGTCTCTATTTCTATCAATATATCATCTACAAAAGCCACCACCTTTTTCTCATTGATCATGTCTCTCAAAATTTTATTTATCATGCCTTGGAATGTGGCAGGCAAATTTGTCATTCCAAAAAACATCACTACTGGCTCATACAACCTCACTATAATAACAAGCTAGTTGAGACAACTATCTTATTACACTCAACATTATGAAAGAACGAAGAGAACTCAATAGAGTTTCTCTGTGGATTGCTTTACCTACTTATACACAATTTCTATTTGTTTATATATATACTTAAGTAACTTCCCATAATCCTTCTAGAAGATTCCATCATGTGATCAGATCATGTGACTCCTATCTTATCTTATCTCTCATTCTATTTTTAGGGCCCTTCATCTAATCCATCTGAGAATAGTTCTTATTCTTCCCATCCCTCTAGGCACACTATTTTTGGTTTAGGTGGGTTTATGATACTAGTAGCATAACACTGAGTTGAGAATAATCTTTTAAATTGTGTATTTCTTTTGTACTATAATAGTCTTCACTAATTCCTAATCTAGTAATACAATCTCAGATCTAGCTGTGGTTTGCAAAGTACTTCTATCACAAATAGTCACTTACTTGATTTGTGATTAAAGAGTGATGATTCTCAAGAGTTTGAATGTAAGGTAGAATAAGCAACAAAAGATGTTGTTAAGTCTGAGGTCTAATCCTCAGACTAGAGAGCTTTATATATATAAATGAGATGGTTTGTGCACTTAAACAGAGCATCACATGTCTACTGCCTATTGTTCTATATATGGCAGTCCTTTTGTATCTGAAATAAAAATAACCTAACCATAAAGAGGCAGTTCTTTGTTCTATTCAAGGACTGATAACCAGAGGCTGTCTAAATAGAGTTGATTAACAAGATCTAGCTGTTCTTGGATCAAGGCATTGTCTTGACTCCATTGGTCATTCATAACATAGAGTCTTAATAGCCATTGTGCCAGTTCCTTACATTCCAACAGCTAGGCTACTTGTTTATTTAATACATAACTGTACATGTTTTAGTATGTTGTGTTTTGAATAGTAATATACCATGTCTCAGTAAAACAATAGAAGTGAAACCCTTATGAATCAGTTTACATCAACAAGTACCAATAGCTTTTGGGGGACAACTATAATGTACTGATGCCAGAAGAGGGTTTGGTTCACAACTAAACTTGTGCATCATGATTCTACCCAAGTACATCTGGTCTTTAGCATCAGGGATACTCTTGAGGCTTTATGGAAGTGGCAAGGTCTTTAGTGGTCATGAGAGACTGCAGATAAAGTGCTTTGAGGTTTTACTGAGGAGGTGGTGTGGGTCCTCTTTCTCCTTGACTCAGGCCTCTTGAGGCCTGAATGCAGAACACAGGCACCTCCATATTTTATATTGAAGCTTAGGAGAAGATGATAAAGGACTCAGTATGATGTGCCAGGTATGTCGGGTAAAATTCAGCAGCGCCTTCCTGAGAAGCTGTTGTCCACAGGCAGCTGTAATGTGGCTTTCCAGGGTCGGGCAGTAGGTAGAAGCCACTTCCGAGCCAAAAGGCCGACGGAGGACTTCTTTTGTACGTAATACCTCTCGTTGTGTACCGATGATTCTTACGAAACTAAGTAGTCGATCGTGACATAAGATGTCGATTTGTAATCATCATTTGTCTACCTTCACATGTGAGTACTGCAGATCTCACCGAGTTGATCTTCGACTACATCTGGCCATCACCGGCGCTTCGAATGTCGGTGGAGGTAACTTTGGAAGTCATAATATTGTACTGTATACACTATCGAGGTTGACCATTTGGATGCAAGCAAGCCCAAGAACAGAAATGAAAAAAATGGTGACGCGAAAGCGATGCAGAAATATCGTAGAAAGAAATGTTACAGGGTATAATGAAAGGTTCCCATGCATCAGACAACTGTGTGATTGGTGACAGAACTAGCAGGTATCATCGGTGTAGAACCCGCTCTGAAGTATAAGAGGGCCAAGGATTTATGTTTGCAGAAGTTGGTGTATGTGCATAAGCAGCGACAGGATACTGGTTATGGTGAAGATTGTGCGACTGATTGTAAGGAGAAGTCAACAGAGGCACATTACTGCAAAGAAAATGAATTACGAACGGAATGATTTTCGTCTTCAATCTTGATCGACTCGTAAGTGTGAGCTTGTGGAAAGCCAGACAGGCAATGACTGGTCGTTGTCGGGGGTCGGTGACTATGCAGGTGATGATCCGACGACTGCATTTGGGTGGGCTGCTGGGAGGATAAAAATAAGACTAGGATTCATCATAGCCCCGGGTTTTTATAGTGAAATCAGGGCTTGGAAGCAGAGAAGACTCGCCGAAAATGGGGGGCTGGAGGTAGAGCTAGAACCTGAGGATGTATTGGTACACATTGGTCCAAGTAGAGTAAAAGGTGGGCACGGGGAAGTACCGTTGTGATTCGTCACACTTGAAGGTAAATTACCATAGTGGTGTGAGAGAGGCTGAGGTATAATCAAAGGGGGTGGACGGAGCGTGTCGCTGAGCTGTGTGTCATTGGGACCCTGGTAGAGTACAAGCGGTGAGCAGATGGACAGGTGTTGATAGTTCAATTTAAGACCCACTAGATATACACTGTCAACGTGTTTTCTTCGTTTGTAGTCATTATGATCACACAAGCGGATATCTTGACAATTCCCGTAAAGATTTCTTCGTGTAGTAAGGTCTCCAGAAAAGTCTCTATCGTTTGTTTCTGTCACTAGATTGCGCAAGTCATCGTTCTCTTTCTGGAGGCGGATGACCTCCTGCTCAAGCTCGCGAATTTTGATAAGAGGTGGAGGTAGGGCAGACATTTGCTCGGGAGTGCAACCGAGGGCTATCTGGAGTTTTGTGACGGTTTGTTCTAGCTGAATGGATCCATTTGGCGGTCAAAACATTGATGAACCTCGTGCTTTTAGCGCACCTGGTCAATGTAGGCCTTTCGCTTTGCCCGGTGACGAGCTTGGGCCTTTGCATTACGGCTGCGTTCAGGGCGTTCGACTCCATGTGCCGTATGATTGGGAACAGAAGATGACATCACGTAAAGTGAGGAGAGGTGGACCAGGTAGGAAAGGCGGCAATGAGAACAGAGGGTCATTTATATCTGAAACCAGTTTTCAGCGCCCGCTCAGGCTGGTGACTGGACTAAACGAGCGAAAATTTTGAGCATTAACCCGAGTTGTTCGCTTTCCTCGATCAGGCGAATCTCATTCAGGTGTAATTGACCCTGTCAAAGACCTGTCTGTTCCCTTAGGACCCCAAAAGCGCTCCCCGATTATGCGCAGTCTTTCAGATCTCTCTCAGATCCTTCTCTACCCTAACAGACGGAATCGGAAGAATATTTTTTTCCGTTTACAAAAAACTATATTTCGATTCAGAGCGGCAAGTCGCGGCGCTTGACACACCCTGTCTATACAAACTTGCCGTGCCTGACACTTCCTTGATCGGCGATCAACGCAAGAATCCAGATTTCCTCTCGTATGTCGATTCATATTAGGTTTTCGTTTTTCCAACTCCGCGATAAACACCTTTTGGGAATGATCCAAATGGTTTAGCGGCGTCTCCTCCCAAGGCCTCAAATCGTATCTACAGCATAACCTACACTTTTCCACCTCATTCCTCGGCTCCATGGGAAGAGCAATTGCACTTTTCCAAGTACTGACCATCGACCTCTCAATGATTTGTGGTAGCGACCCGACATATGGAACAATTAGAACAATTAGATGGGAATTATAAAGAGTCTCCGGCTAGCCGGAGGCTCCCGTGACATGTCACAAAGGCTTGGACTAATGCACACACAAAAGCAGCACCACACCATGATTCTGGATCTGTTGAGCTGTTTTTACCTTGATTCTCCGCGAAGAAGACTTGTTCTGATAGAGAATCAGGTCGCAATGGTGATAGTCGATTCTAAACATGAAACGTGTTCGCCTGCCCTCGAAGTATCAGACAATCTGATCTGAAAATTCATCATTTATCGTTGAAGAATCCACTAGTCAAGTCGGGGTCAAGACCTCATACTCCTTCGGTGATCTGTCAACAGCCACACAACTCAGCGTTCAAATTACCCCGTCTGGCGCCACGGTACACACTTCAGTGCCTTGGTACTGACAAGCTTACCCGGGCTCTTATCCGGACACAAAAGTTCAAGAAGGTATAAGATCTAGTGTCCTCTGTTGTAATTGGCAGTTCTGCCTTCTGAGCCCATGATGTTTGTCAAACAGGAAATCCAAGAATCCGATGATTCATCACGACTTGGTTGCTCTGCCATCCTTAATCGGAGGTATAAACCGTGCATTCTGGCGGGCGATACGAGGTGTAAAGGAGGATGCGAATTATCCTCGGAGCAACAATTGTGATAGCAAGCGAACTAGACATTATTCAATGAGATAGCGATCACACAAGAGGCATACAAGACAAGGTATATAGCGGAGTAGCTTCTCAGATGTGAAATTCAGCCCTCGTCATCCGAAAGAACCACGAGTTGTCGCGTTCGAGTTGATAGCTTTGGGAGAAGAGAATTTGGAAGCGAAGGCGATACCAGAGGTGATTCTGCGCCTGCACTGCGATGTGACGGCGTTAGTGCGTTCCGAGAGGATGAAGAGGTGTGAAGGATTTCAGAAGTGACAAAATTATCATCGTCAGATCCGTCAACATCTTCACTACCAGACCCGATTCGTTCCTTCTCCCTGTCCAAATTCGACGAATCCGAGAGCTCAAGAATTTTCCCTTTGCGTACCGATTGCTTGAGAGATGTGCTTTTCTTACCTCGCTTCCGCTTTTTAATGCCATGGGCTCTCATCCCGAGAGGCTGGATGATTTGAGAGGCTACTGCAGCACCTGCCAAAGCGACTCTGTTGCGTAATTTCTTTTCCTTTTCTAAAAATTCATGCATATCCCCATATTCTTCGTCACTGTCCTCGATGAACTGGGCTGATTTGTATTGCTCTTTCTCCCTTTTCTTTTTTTCCTTTCGTCTAGTCCTGGGTTCATCATCCTTAACTTCGGCATCTTCCTGAGACTCTGCTGATAGCGCACGACGGTGTCTCCGTCGCTTTTTACTCAATAAGGAAGCTGCCATCTTTCCATCGAGGTTGAATGGCGTTTTCAGAAATTCATTTATAACATTTAGCATCCCTTGAAGTTCTGAAGGGAGGATAGCAGCAGGGATGTACCACTGCAACTCATCCTCATCTGCCAGAACAGAATACAATGAGCTCTGCATTCCTCCGATTCGAACAGCCCTGTACCTTTGTCCAGAATAGCAAATTTGCAAAGTTGGAACAACAATTTCAGCTGTGGATTTTTCGTCGCCGCAATAGCTTGTTCGTCGTCCAGATAAGGGATCACTACAGCGGAGATCAATGAAATACTGGAATGCTAAGATTGGTTTCAGGTGCACATACAATAGTCCTTGATTTTCGCGAGAGCTTCCGCTGATGGTCGATCCTTGCGTAATGTTGTGTCGACTGCGTCATCGAGTCTCTCGTCTTGTGACTGGTCACTTTCATCCTTATCCTCGTCTATGATCTTCTGTCGTTGATCTCTGGTCAAGTTCAGGATCTAGCGATTAACATGAGTTCCTATGCCAAATGGAACAGGAACATTTCAATATACCTGCTGAGTCCAAGTGACCAAATCAGTCTGAGCGGCCTCTACAAGAGCAGCTATGACGATGCCTAGTTGGTCACTCCAGGAGTATCCCTTCTTAACTCGAACATCGGGTGGGAAACGTGTGTCTTCCACGAGAGCCTCATCCTTCTTCTCTGGCTCCCAGCTGGAATATTGCTTCCAGTGCCCCCGATTCTTGGGAAAAAACGCCTGTCAACAAGAAACAATTGTTATAGACTCGTAAATACGCCACTAGTGTAACTGCAGATGAAAGGACCGGGGTTTCTCACCTCTATCACCAGGAAAGAATCTTCAGCAAGCGCCTTGAAGAACTTGCGGAGAATGAAATTAACCAAGCTGATGAGATCCTTATAGGGTTGGTCTCGAGGTAAAGTATCTTTTTCGGTCAGGATAGTCTTAAAAAGGTCTAATGTTGACACCTACACGTGATGGGAGATATAAATGAGTGGAGATGAGGTGGACAGGAAGACAACTAACATTGAAGAACAATCCTTCTGCCTTCGCCTTGACAGCCTGTCTGTGGAGCAAGCTAACAACTCGGCGCATATCATCAGCAGAGCCAAATTCATTGTATCGGGTGAGATACGTCAGGAGGGTATGATTAATTTCGGCGTTTGCAAATTTCTATAATTCCATTAGCGCCATCATCCCGAAATTAGATGTGATGCACACCATTTCAAATGAGTCAAAGGTAAAGAGAGTTTCTTGGATGGTATCTTCGTATCTCTCGACTCCCTCTTCTTCCTCACTATCTGGAATACCTTCCTCCTCGGTAACACCTTAAACTTGTAGTAGGACCGTCACAATCTAAACGATGATACACACCTTTCGCTTTCGTTCGCCTTCGGGCAGTTTTCTTACGCACATAGACTCCATCGCCCTTGCCCTTCGTCCACCTTTCCAGTAGACGCATCAGGACGTAGGATAAATGCACACTCGCATTCAAATAAGCAAGACTCTGCGAGCTCTCTCTATAGGTGCGCAAGCTGTCGAGCGCAAGATCAAGAATGTCACCATTGTAGATGATTTGCTGTTGAAGAAGGTCCGCGGATTCTGCCAAGGTGGGATCGGCGATATCTGACTTTGACATGTTGTCAATAAGGAGTAAGAGTTGAGTTAGACATTCGATGCCTGCTTGTAGCTCCGTCCATAGTTTGGGCTACCAAGAAAGCGTAAACTTGGGTTAAGGGGAAAACAAGGAAACAGAGGATAACGACCTTCTCATCGACGGCCTCGCGCATACGTTTGAGTACCCAAACTATCCAGTCTCGTTCGATAACTTCGGCGATCATGCCGAAGGGCCAATTTTCACTTTCTTTTGCACTGTTCTTATCGGATTGGGGTGGCTGGTCTTGAGCACGCAACGTCAAGAAATACTCTAAAAAGAATTTAGTCACAAAAAGTAGACGTAGTTTATCTTTCTCCGTAACTCTCGCTCGTTCTAATCGAATGTCTTTCAATAAAGCCGAGACAAATGCTAAATCAAATTCCCAGCGTTCAGCCACCAAACAGTCAGTATTGAATAACCCAGCGATACTTACAATTGAAACAAGCTTTGAGAAATTCATTCGCCAAGTTCTGTAGTATCTTTCGGGCATCCACGGAGAGGTTGTCTTCCCGGGAGAGTTCGTCCACCGTATTGCCCTTGCGCGGTCTCTGGCGTTTCTTAATGTCCAGGATTTCGACGGCTTCTTTATTCAAAGCTTGCTGTCGATGAAGTACTGAGGAGTGGGGTTGGGAATCGCTGAGGTTGCTCTTCTTGGTGGTGTTGAGAGTTACGGAGATCGTAGTACCGAAACGAGAATGACGGGTAGAGGAGTTGGAGAAGGCCTCGCGTCGTAAGCGAGCCTCGGCATCCAGTAGACGTTTCAGTTTCTCCTTCGGACGCTGGATGTATAATGACAGTATTCAGTAATGATTCTGTCTTGCCAGTCACAAAAGGCGCACATTCTCTTGCTTCGCCGCCAACGATGTGGGGTTGATACCTCTATATAGAAGGTAAAGAATCTCAAGGGCAACGGTATTCCACCCTGTCAGCCAAGGGTCATCTTCAGAGTTGGCAGCAATGGTGACGATGAATTCAATGAAGTTGGCATCGAAGAGCTCCCCAATAAGGCGAGATTGGAGAGAGGTGAACTCGAGTTGGTTGGCGCTCAAATTAGCACTTTGTCGGAGGTCTTTAACAAAAGCAAGGTTCCGTATGAGGTATAACACAACGCTGACTAGCTGAAAATCTCTCTCCGTTCGTTGTGGCGGTGCTTTTGAAAGGGGCGGAATCACAATGGCGAATAACGCCTTCATGACGTCTTTATTTACGAGAGAAGCTTTGTAGTATAGATGACTTTCAAGAAGATGGGTGAAGTCGGCATTTTTGTCTTCCTCCTCATCAAGTTCTTTCAGTTCCTCCGCCAGATCAATGGGCCAAGTCATTGCAGTCATTAAATCGACACATGCAATTGCACGCTTGTCATCACCGCTAATCTTAGTGGCGACAAGGAGGATTGGGGTGAGATCGTTCTGCAACAAGCGACGCTCCCAGAAGATGCGCGCTATGGTGCGATCATCATCCATGTCGTCGCGTCTCCAAAGCCTTTTCAGGTCCTTTAAGCACGCCCCAGTCTGTTCACCCATTCGGTATTCGCCCTCCTCTACGCCGCCGAGTGCATCAATGATTCGTGTGATGACCGGCTCCAGGATGACACGAGGGTCATAAAAATCACCATCTTCCTCCTGTTGGTGGTCATTTTCATCAGTGAGATCAATGACTTGGGAGGCGACCATGGTCAAAGAAGTTCATGTTAATGAGCTCAGCGCGTCCAAGGGAACACGACATGTCACGTCGTGACAGATGGTATCACATTTGAAAAAGAATTTTTAGAGCGTGGGAATCCTCTCTTGGAATGATTTGTACTTGGAGCACGCCTATCCAATGCTATCACGATATCCATGGACCAGAAGCGCGCCCAAACGTGCGTCTTATCTTGATTCGATGCCCTCTGCTCATATGATCACCCATCAGGCTCGAAGCGCTTGAAGCCTTCATCCAAAACCAAAAAGCCCTCCTGGACACAACTTATTCAGACATTGAACGCCTGCGAGAAGCGAGAGCCGCCGCTCTTGCTGATCCAAAAGCTTTTTTGGATCATCTGAGTGTCAATGTATGTTCATTAATGATGACCAGGGGCACTACTTGCTTATCTTGCGTTTCAGCTCGACGCCCCCGCTTTCCGCCTGAGTACTTTGCCGGACTGGCAACTGGTAATCCCAAAGGGCATTGATTGGTCCGCGTTTGAAGGACATGGTAAATTCTTTGTTTCCCCGTTGGGTTGTTCAGCATTCTTGACCCACTCTCGATTCTCAGATCCTGCACCACTTCAAAAATTTGCACTCGATGCACAGCAGTTACATCTCTCGAGAAATGAACCGCAACCCATTCAAAAATCACCCCTTTCCGACCTCCAAAAACTTGTCAAAACAGCAAGATGCTCAATCATCAATCCCGTTTTGGCCGCATTTGCACATATCTCAGATGTTGAGGATGAGAGCGAGTCAGAAGTAGATGAGGAAGAGGCACACAGGCTGCGGGAACGAGAAAAGATACGATTGTTAAAACAAAGGAAAATCCGGACTTGCGGGCTCAAGCTCCCTGGGCTCAGAATTGAAGGCTCTAATGCTGTATTTGTGCGACATGACGTTGAAGATGAGAGTGTGGACGTTGATATTTCTCTGGACCAAGACCACTCAACTGATCACACATCTATCATCACGCCGCACCAGCTCCTGAAGGCGCCATCGAAATCTTCTCGAACACGAAAGCCAACAATTAAGAAGCAGAATGCAATCGAGGACTCCTTACCGCATCCTCGGCTCCCCAACACAGCACGAAAAGATGACCCACCGAAGCCACCGCCTCCTAATTATGAACAACTGGAACAAGTATTGATGACAGAGCCTTCTTCAAAGCATGCAAAGGAGTCCGGGAAGCCGAAATCAGAGACATATAAGCAGGCATGGTCGGTTTCCGAGCAGCATCTACTTGAGCAATTGTTAGAACAGATTCCGGAGGGTGAGAAGTATCGGTGAGTTTCGGACATTGACATTTAAGAACTGGCAGTTTCCTGATGTGCTACTGCGGAATATAGTTGGCAGAAAATTTCTCGCGCTATGGACGGAAGGAGGACACCTAGACAAGTAGCGAGTCGAGTACAAAAGTATTTTGAGAAGTTGAAGAAATATGGTATAGAGCGGTCATGATAATGCCCCAGGGCCTGACATATATTAATTACATCAATTTATACGGGGTCGATGTTGAAAGGGTATCTTTGATCAATGTATCACTCGGCACAATTAGAAATGAATTCAATTCGAGACTTCAAAACAGATGAACGACAGGTCATTTGCCTGTTTGTGGAACGTGGTGTCAAGTTGCCCTTTTTGGTCAATTGAATACTATAGATTACCCATCACATGGACACGCCTGCCACAACGTCGTTCGTTTTCAATCACGCACATTTTGCCGTCCATCCTTGTCACATTGCTCCGTAACGATGACCCAGAAATTTGACCCCAATACTGCCCAAAATGCCATTGAAGTAAAGCTTTGAATGAATATGGTTTTCATTGGATAGCAATCTCACATTCCATATCTAGATTGAGAAACAGTGGGTCATCGGTCATCATCTGCAAAGACTTGAATCACGAAGTAAATCAATGTTCCGTTCAGATTTGCCGTAAAAGCAGTTGAACATGCCCAGGTATGTGTATATTTTCCTTTCCAGGATGCTGAAAATCATCCTTGTGAAAGACCTACTGGAATTTGATAGAGAAAGTGCAACCGCGTCAGCTCAAGCTCACCAAGTACGTTATGTTTTTGGAAGTTTTGAACGTTGTGGCTTGACTTTGGGGACATGATGGTTCCGTGTCTGTTTAGTATTGATGATGAAATCTTTGAGCATACCATGAAAGCCTTTCCTGAATTAGCAGAGGAGCCATATGAGAAACTTGCCAAGCTCGACGAGGATTGGATGAAAAGTAATCAAGGCAAAAAACGTTGGAGAGAATTCATTGCTCCGTCAGTCTTTTTTCTGGGGTCCTGTTTTATCTATTCCCGACGTTCTATCTGCTTATGCAGCTATGAGAAGAAGATCAAGGATTACAACTTTGGGTCGTTGATCAGGACAAATGCAAGGGGTGAATATGGAGAGACTAATACCATTTTCGGTATGACTTTTTTTTCATCTTTGTTGTCATATCGTCCCCTACTCTCTCTACCCCCTCGTTGCTTTAGTCATAAGGTCTCCTTACTGATTTATCCTAGTCACCCGGACACAGGTATGTCACCAAGACAAAACAAACTGAGTTACTAAATTATGTCGCTATTATCCCTATCCCCTCCGAATCACTTCGACACCTCAAGTTTCTTGCTGTAGAAGTACGTCTCTCCTGAAGAGTATGATCATGATTCCTACCTTTTTTTCCCCTCAGATCGCGAGAAATCGTCTTGGTCTGAATGACAAAGCTCATGAGCTTGCCAAGGCTGAAGGAGAAAAGGAGCGACAGAAAGCCCAAAAACAGAAAGAGAGTGCAGACAAAGAGATAAGCAAACAACGCAGATGACAAATCCTGTATGACTCGAGGTCTATTATTATGTAGGTTTTGGATTGCGAATGTGAAGAGAATATATTAGGATGGAATATCATTAAACAGTCTATTATGTAAGGACATTCTATCAAGGTGAGGCATTAGTTCTGTTTGATCGTGAATGCCCATGGTTCATAAATTTGCCTGTTGGTTGGAGATCATGTTCAAAGGTAAGGCCAAGAAGCAGCGGACATGATGCATCAGTATGCATCGTAGTCGAGGGCAACTCGGCTACTGATCTGAGCCACGTTCACAGAAAGCCCTGCACCTGTCTTCTTGGAACCTGACCAAATCAGGAGAGCTGCAATCCCGGCTAGAACGAAGAACAACCTTTTTAGCGAACAAGGAGAGAAGAGAAGATCAAGCACCCACAAAAGGAGCCGGTCAAGAAAGCGAGGGCAGTTGTAAAGGAGGAAGTAGCACACCAGAACGTTTTTGATCTGCACTCGTCGACGGCTTGGGTTGCCAACATGATACCAATGGCTGTTGGTTTTTGGAATGAAAACAAAAACAGGCTATCAGAACAATTTGTATTTTTATCCACATGGAAGGATCTTACCGAACCACACTAGGCCAAGAACGGAGAAAGATGTGAAATGAGCGAGGGATCTTGTCAACGGGTGAGTGGAAAGCGGTTTATTGTTGTACCGAAATCTAATTTTGATGATCAAACAACTTTGAAAGGGGCTGCGGCGGAACAGGAGAATACTCACAATACACCAATCCACGACCATGTAGCAATTGCGGCCGCTCCCGCAACTTTGCCAAAAATGTCTGACAGGGAAAATGGACGAGCGGAGATAAAGGAGGGAAGCTGTAGAGAAGCGAGGAGTGGACGAACAGAGCAATGACGATTTTCCGTTAATGAAACTTGCCAAAAAGCCGAAGAATGTTTGTAGCACTGCTGTGAAAAGAGCGAGGCCTGGGTGGAGTCAGAATGAAACGGCAATGAGATACAGGCTGCGCACTGTAGAACGGGGTCCGAGACAACATGGTGAGGGTTGAGCAAGAGGAGTTGGGTAGATCCGGGAGCGAGGATATGGGTCAGATGAGTTGGAGAGAGTCGTTCGACCTGAGCCAGTAGACCCACGGGTAACCAGCCTGTCACAGGTCTAGGCTTTATTCAAAGCTGCTTCCAGCGACTCACCGCCGTCAAAAAATGTCAAGGTCCTTGGCCGCTGCCTTGCCCATCCAACATAGGCGTGATGATGGAATTTATAAATAAATCAAGGACGCGTTTGTTATTTTATGTTATTCTCGCGCCTTGGATGCTGGAGCGTCCACTCACCATTTTCAATGTATATCTTTTCCCCATTTACATCAACAGACCGTGAGAATATCACTCTTCTACCATCGCCAGTCCAAGTTCCTGGCCTGCTGGTCGTTGTCCACGATGGCGACGTCTCCAGCACACAGATCTGCACAGTCAGTGGGTTCAAGCAACTTGCAGGCGCCATCGTCTCCTGCAAGTGCCCGACCCCGACGCATGACTTCACCTTCACAGACTTCGCTTGCTATTGTGCGTTTATCTCATCATCAGGCCTTACTATCTCCGACCTAAGATGATACAATAGCCCGAAGGCGGTCGCCCACAACAATTTTCTCGACCGCCCTCACCTTTGCGGAATGGTTTTGTCCCAGATACGAGCACTGGCATTGATCCGCACGATGTTGAATCTGAGTCTCATTCTGACGATGGCAAGCGCGTGCACACATCCTGGGATAACCGTTCTCCTTCACCATCCGGCTCTTCTGTCTCTCAGATTGCAGCCAACCTTGCGCAACGCGTCGGATCCTTCGTCGAAGGGATCAACAGGTCCCGATCAGCACTCCCAACAGATGAAGAGCTTGAGGCCGAGGCTCAACGTGAATGCGACCGTAGTCGTCGCGAGGCCGAACTCATTCTCACCAGGGAGGCCGAGCAAAGACGCCTCGCTGACGAACGCGTGTTGGCCATGATGGACGATCCCAATTCGCTGCCGCCACCTCCTTCTCGTCCTCCTGGAGGTATGTCCAATTCTTCATCTCCAACGTCTTCGCAAAAGGAGAAGGACGGTTTGAGTTGGTGGACTGCTGCAAAGCAGCGCCTTACTCCGACGAAGGAAAAGGAATCTCTGACACCGGCTCAACAGGTTATACAAGACACTAGGGCAAGGGAAAAGGAGCAAAAAAAGAACGCCAAAGGCAAGGAAAAGGCCCTGGGAGAATGGCCTGCTAATCCACAGGCAAAACTTGGCGACCCCTTGCTCCAGAGTCTCAATATTCCTTCTTCACCTCAACGAAAGCCTGTCCTTAGCTCTCCAGTTTCCCCTACTCCCTCTCGACCAAATTTGTCAAACATGGCACCAAACTTGACGCCCTCGCCCATGCGCTCCGTCGACAATCTCTCTGTTTCACCTTCGCGTGAAGCTCCTCCATTGTATGCGACATTCAATGAACAAGGAACACTGGACATCCCTGGAACGGTCCTTACTATCGCCAAACGTTTCGAGAAACTTGAAAAATGGACCGTTGGTCACGTCCGTGCACTAGAAGAACGCATGAGCGATGTTGAGCGTTGGCTCGTTGACAAAGAGAGGGACCGTGAACAGAAAGAAAAACCTCTTACTGCTCCAACCACTGTCGATCCTAACATGAACGATATTCGCGACGAAATATCGGAACTTCAAGGACGTGTAGGTGAACTCGGTCGCGAGATGGCAAAGTTAGCTACTGCGCCGAATAATCTGTCTTCAGGCCCCTCGGGGCATTCGTCTGTTGCTGATTCTTCACCTCCTACAACCTCGACAGTCGCTACCGCTTATCATCATACTCCATCCACCTCTATGACAACATCATTGCCAGCACACTCACGTTTGAATTCCACCACTGCTAGAGATTCCACTAGTCCACCCATGGCTGCCAATACTGCCGGAGGAACCTCGACAAGGGGTTCCGGGACAAAATTGCCTTATCCTACAGGGGATTATACGAGTCCAAATACTTCATTCTCACCCCCCAGTTCACCTCCTGCTTCTGGTAATTCCAAAACTAGAGGAATGTCTTTCTCGGCCCTTCCATCTTCTTCTATATCCTCTAACGTCAATACCTCATCTGCAAATCTAAATTCAATCCAACATAGTGTATCCCCTGATTCTTCTAACCCAAATCTCAATCTCGGCTTGAACCCTGGTTCGCCAAGAACCTCTTCTACGAATTTATCTACCAAGGGAGGAACTAGTCCTAACAACCTCAATGCACCATCCCCTTCATCTTCAAAGGGTCAACAACAGCAGAAGAGACAATCGAGCGTTAGTCCAACACCGAGGAAAAGGTACACAGTTGCACTTGGGGAACCTCTAAGATCACAGTCGCCTCCTGTGCAGGACCATGGTCTTGATGCAACACCTTTGAATAATAAGAGGGGGATACAACCGATTCCGTTCGGAAAGGGCCCGATTTCAATTGGGACTGCTATGTTCTCTGGCAGTTCGTCTGCCGGCGTCGATGGTGGAAGTGGGGATGGATTACTTGGTTCCGCATTCGAGGACGTAGTTGAAGGAGATCTATTTCAGGATGAAAAGAGGGCTACTTCACGTCTTGTTAATTCTGGCACCTATTCCTTGCAGAATGGCAACAATGACAATTCGGATCCGTTTTTGTTCCCAGTGTCAAACAAACCTTTGTCGCAATCTCAGCCTATTCAAACACTCCCGATGACGACGACGACGACGAATCCAAATTCTCGACTATCACGTTCTCGTCCTCGTCCTCAATCAACGTATACATATGGTTCTTCGTCAACTCTGATGTCTTCCTTGTCTTCTTTCGAGCATCACTCGAGCCACCATACTCTGAATCCACCTCCCCAAGCCTCAATCCAGCCACTCAAACCTCGTACCAGATCCAAGTCTACAGATCAACGATTTGGGTCCTTGGATAGTTTGAACAGCAGTACATCTGTTTCTAGTATCTCGAGTACGAGTTCCTATGATGGAGGAAGTAACAATGAGAGTGGTACGGGAAGCGGTAGGTTTGTTGACCCGTTGTTGTTGAGAAAGGAGAATGCAGCAAAAGCGAGGGAGAAAGATCAGAAAGGCTCAGGTGCAGGAGTGAGAGGAAGGGGGAAAGTTGCGGTTGGGCAGTTGGTTGCGTTTTTTGATGAGAAAAAGGGAAAAGAAGAGAGGATGTAGTGGTTAATTTTGTGCAGGTGTAGGGAGTCATCTAGTGGTGATGCTTTTTTGTGCAGATGAGTGGATAATGGGTGTTGGGTGGGGCATAGATTTTTTTCTGATGATCTTCTTTTTTTCTTGATCTTTTTTAGTTGATATATACTACTCTTATCTTTTTATGTGCTGCTGTCGTTGTTTAGAGGGTAGTCGATTTGAGATCAACTTTGCTTCTGATCGACTGGTGCGTTTGACTTTTTTGTTCTGTGGATGAAAGCATAGGGTTTATTGTTGAGTACGACACAGTGGGTAGCCCTAGGCTTACCTTAGGTACAGGCTAGTCACTGAAGTATTCTAGGGTGTCCACAAAATAAAGAACCTAATTTATTAGGATGATAGATGTCCTCTGTATTGATATGGACTGATGCACCACTACATTCCACAGCTCCACTTGTTCTGCCACCACCATTTCTATCATCACCATTCCTGAGTCCATTCTATTGAAACACCCAACAGGTTACTCAAAGGATGGAGAAGCCAATATTTGTGTTATCAATACATTCCACCTCAGCTATCTACACACTGCTGCAATGTCTGAGGCATGTTACACTTGATGACCTCTTGAGTAGTTCACTAATTAGACTCTAGTAATTATTGTCTGATAGGTAAATACATAGCCATCTACACACCACAACATCTGAGTAATTATTGTCTGATAGGTTATGGACCCCATGACAAATTATTTACTTAAAAAGTTAGACTATGTTCTATTCTTAGCACCATTACTACTTACTACATGAAGTGTCATTGAAATTACCACTTTACCTAAGTCAATATTTATTTTTATATTTATTTTATTTTCATTTAATTTCATGTTTGTAAACATGTACAAAGAAATGAACATGTATAAGACTAGTAAGGACTTTAACAAGTTCTCTTTGTTAAACTCTGACTTAAAGTGGGATCAATTCTTAAGTAACTCAGCTTAAGTTATCAATTCTTATACTAGAACTCATTTATCATATCTAGAACACTGATTACCTTGATCTCTGTTCAACTTTACTCTTATTCTTTTGTAATGACAAGCTTAGTCAAGATGACTGACTTATCATACTCAATGTTATGAGAGAATGAAGAGAACTCAATAGAGTTCCTCTATGAATTGCTTTACTTACTTATACCTAAATATTATTTACTATATATATACTTAAGTAATTTTCTATAATTCTTCCAAAAAATTCTATCATGTGACCAGATCATGTGACCTTTATCTTGTCTAATCTTATCTCCTATTCTATTTTTAGCAAGCCTTATCCAATCTATTAGAGAAGAGTTCCTGTTCTTCCTATCTCTCTAGTCATACAATTTTAAGACTGGACTGGTTTATAATATTACCCCTCTTTTTAAGGTTCTTTCTTTAGAAAAACTTTGCTTCTTTCTACTTTTTCCAATTTTATTCTAACTTTTTCAAATATTCCTGATCAAACCTTCTATTATCCCATCCATACAGTAATTTATTGTAAATCTTCCTGGCATTTCCTTCTAGTCTTCTTCTATTGCTCTTTTTCTTTCTCTTCTATATTCCTTCTCATATTCCTCAACTGCTTCTTTAGTGTTCTTCAAATTTACTTTCTTCTTCCATGAGTTTTCTTCAACCATATACTCCTTCTATCTTACCAGATATTCCCATTTGCTATATCTTTTTTTTTGTTCATTATTTTTTCTACTTCATATTCTTTTTCTCCTTCTATTATCACTGGAAGGACTAGTTGCTTCTTCTGTCCTTGAACTTGATCCTTGTATCTCCTAATTCTGCTTATATTTACCACTAGGTGGATTCTGGCAGTTCCTGGTAATTCTAGTTCCACCGCATTTGTTGATATAATCCTTTTTACTTTGAGGGTTCTACAAATCTCTCTGTCAACTTTTCCATTCACCTTTCTTTTATTTACCACTTTAAGTTCTTTATACTTAGTAATACTAAGTCTCTTTCTCAGTATTCTTCTGCTTTTCCCCTCTTCTTATTTGCTTCTTCTTCTATGTCTTTTTAGTACCACTCGGGCTTTTTCTTGTGTCCTCTTCACCTTTTTTACAAACTTCTCTACTTCTTCCAATCTTCCTTTCTTTCTCATTTTGAATCCCATTCTTGGATCCCTTCTATTATTTGCCTTAAAGGGTAATACCTTAGTTGATATATTTACCTTGTTATTGTAGGCAAATTCTGCTGTTGCCAGTCACTCAGGCCACTGCTCTTGTCAATAGTCAATGAACATCCTCAGATATTGTTCTAATTCCTGGTTTGTTCATTCAGTCTATCCATCTGTTTGTGGGTAAAGGGCTATTAATAGGTTTGTCTTGATTTCCAACATCTGGTTTAGTTCTTTCATTAGATTGGCTACAAACTGCACTCCTCTATTCAAAATAATACTTTCAGGCAATCTATATAGTTTTTATACATGATCTCTGAACAATCTTGCTAATCCTTCTACCAATGTCTTCTCTGTTATTGGTACAAAGTGTGCCATCTTTGTTAATCTATCACATACTACCAGGATCACTATCACAAATGGTCACTTACTAGATTTGTGATTAATGAGTTGATGATTCTCATACAAGGTAGTTTAAGCAACAAAAGATGTTATTAAGTCTGAGGTCTAATCCTTAGACTAGGAAGCCTTATATACATAAATGAGATGGTCTGTGCACCTGGACAGAGCATCACATGTCTACTGCTTATTGTTCTACATATGGCAGTCCTTTTGTGTCCAGAATAGCAATAACTTAACCATAAAAGGAGCAGTTCTTGTTTGTGTTCAAGGATTGATATGTATCTATGGATAATAGATTAGTGTCATGCCAAACCTTGAGGTCCTTGTATCTCCACAGGATCTTATTGCCCTAATGTCTATTTATAATTGTCAGAAGCATATTGAAGAGAGCTTCCATGTACATGCAGAAGTGAATGTCTGTGTTTGGCAGTCCCCAAGATATCTACCAATCAGTGTCCGGCACTGATTAACTGATATCTCAATGAGTACTAATTGCTTTAATACATTTTAGGCATTTTTGAAAGGTCTTCTTGAGGGCTTTTAGATACATATTAGACTATGGGAATAATACAAGTATTCATGGAGTTATGGCCAAATGAAGTTTGTGACAATCATATTGTATTCTTGATGTCATAAATTGTGACACAAGGACCCTTTCTTTTTCTTTTTCACTTTCTATTTTTAGAACAAACTTATGGAATTAGAGAAGTCACATGGGAGGTCACATGATCACCATAGGAAGGTAGTGCACAGACTAGATAGAATAGGTATAAGTAGTGTACTCAAATCCAGTGGGGACTCTAATGAGTTCTCTTTGTCTACTCTAACTTGTCTACTCTAACTTAGAGTTGGGAGCTGCCTATCTGAGTTATTTGGGTGACTATTCCTTATACTTGAGCTAATGGCAGCTTGGTAATAAAGTCAGTTATTATATGTGTCTAAGGTTTTTTAGGGGCTTTATTTGGTATAATTTGTTTCATTGACATGAGTCATATCCCTCCATGTATCTCTTAACTTTTTTTGTTATTCCTGGCCACCAAAAGTTTTGTGTAACTAGCTCTACTGTCTTCTATTGCCCTCTATATCCTCCTACCAGTGTATTTGTAATGACAAGGTAGTCGAAATGACTGTCTTATTATACTCAACATTATAAGAGAACGAAGAGAACTCGATGGAGTCTCTCTGTGAATTGCTCTACCTACTTACACACAATTTCTATTTATTTATGTGTATGCTTAAGTAACTTCCTGCAATCCTTCTAGAAGGTTCTATCATGTGACTAGGTCATGTGATCCTTATCTTATCTTATCTCCCATTCTATTTTTAGAACCCTTTGTCTAATCCATCTAAGAATAGTTCTCATTCTTCTTATTCCTCTAGTTATATTATTTTTGGTCTGGGCAGATTTATAATAGTATTGTGGTGTAACTGGATTATCTCAGCTCTTAGCTCTCTATCTTTTGGCACATATACCTTCTTTTCTTTTATCATGAGTCTGTCTTCCTTTCTCCATTCCTTATTCCTTGGCATTTTTACTCTTGCCCTTTTTATTTCTACTATTGTTTTAATAACTTCATCATCTTTCATCTTTAACTCTCTCATTTTCTTTAATAAGTCTACTCCTTTGATCAGTACTTCTTTTGTTCTAGCCTTCTTTAACCATTTTGCTTTTACTAGTATTCTATCCTTATTATCTCTTTCTACTCCTTTTTTCTAATTAGGCCTTCTACTAAGCCCATCTATCTTTTCCATTCTACTCCCTGGAACATGTTTTAGTGTAAAGTCAAATCTTGATAGGAATAGTACCTATCTTGCTTGTCATTTATTCAACTTTTGGTTTATCATAAAATATTCCAAGTTTTTATAATCTGTCTAGATCTCGAACTTGGTTCTTGCTCCTTCCAAAAAGTATCTCTATGTTTCCAAGCATCTAATAACTGCTAGTATTTCTTTGTCATAAATTTGTAGTTTTGTTTTGTATTGTTCAATGACTTGGAAATAAAGGTTATAGATCTCTATCTTCCATCCTCTCCTTTTACTAATAGTATTCCTTCTGTTGCTGTTATATATTATAAACCTGCCTGGACTAAAAATAGTACACCTAGAAGGATAGAAAGAACGAAAACTATTCTCAGATGGATTGGACAAAGCATGCTAAAGATAGAATGAGAGATTAGATAAGATAAGATAGGAATCACATGACCTGGTCACATGATAGAACATTCTGGAAGGATCACAGGAAGTTACTTAAGTATACATATAGACAAATAAGAATTGTGTATAAGTAGATAGACCAATCCACAGAGGAACTCCATCAAGTTCTCTTCGTTCTCTCAAACATTGAGTGTGATAAGTCAGTCATCTCAACTAGCTTACCATTACATTATACTGAACAATAAATTTTGACAATATAAGTGACATTTAGAACATAATAATCATAATATATAGCTCTTGAAAGAGAATCAGCTCCTTAGTCATAACTACTAGAAGTCCAGTCATGTACTTGTGAATACTATCCAAGTGTAGTGATTGTTAGCTGAGTTAGCTTAAGACCACACTCTAAGTTAGAGTTGACAAAAAGAACTTGTTAGAGTCCTTACTAATTGGTCTAGCTACTTATATATGAATGTATGTTTACTAGTATTTGTTTACTTGAATTATCTTGTGGACTTCTTTTGAGTCACAGTGTTATAAAACGACAGGCGAGCTAGACAATCTGCGGCAGCAGATTATTTTATTTTATTTTCATTTTCTTTTATTATGTAATAATTTGAAGTGCATGGGACACTATGACTCAAAAGGAGTCTACAGGATAATTTGAGTAGACAAATACTAGTAAATACTAATTCGCGTATAAATAGCTAGACCAATTAGTAAGGACTTTAATAAGTTCTCTTTGTCAAACTCTGACTTAGAGTGCAAGTGAGGTTAAAGTTACCCAACTAAGACTTCAATCGTTACACACAGTGTCTCGCACACCTTGAACTATTACATAATAAAATGAAATGAAAAAGAAATAAAATGTTCCACTGTTATGGATTCTCCAGCTTGCCTACCATTTTATTACACTGAGTAGTAGAGTAGTAGCCATGATCACTACTATCAGTACTTCATAGTGCTTTCCAGATGGTCTCATATCATATCTATAAGGCAGTGATGGGGGTGGTAAAGGAAATTTAAGATTTGTTTTGTAAAGGGAGAAATGTGGTTTCGAATAAGAAATAAATGTGCTTTACTGTCCTTATAAAAGTGGGTACTACCGAGCCAGAGAATCAAAATCTCCAAGTCATTCCATAATTGTGTGCAATCGAGTAGGCACTGTGGAGATAATCAAATATAAAAAGGAAGCACTCACGAGATAGCAAATACTTGTTGTCAGATACTAGAATAAAAGGAAATGTTTTTAGTTTCCACTCAAGAGCACTCTCACCAGTTGGATCTCAAAGGTGTGTGTTTCTCTCACACTGTAGTACTACCATCCAAGGTACTAGTCTAGTAGGCTAGTTTGCTGTCAATACAGTAGTCCTACCTAGATCTCACATTGTGTAATGACAAAGCAGTGTAAGGATTTCAGTTGTGGTTGAGTAACCTTAACCTTAATCCCACTCTAAGTCAGAGTAGACAAAGAGAACTCGTTAGAGCTCTCGCTAATTTGGTGTACACTACTTATACACGTTCAACTATTTGTCCTTATTTACTGATCCGTTGTTATTACATAATTAAAAGAAAAGAAAAAGAAAAGAAATATAAATATTGACTTAGGGGAATTTGGTGGTTCATGACACCACCCCTCTCTCAAGGGTCCTCGTCCCGAGGACTTCTTTTATAGTTCATTGTATGGGTCCCTTAGGTTGCCCATATCCTGATCTTCATCCCCCAGCTCCTCTAAATATTTCCTATCTTCTTCAAGCCTCT
>Ga0153966_100013_pt1 | contig 128445 bp, 153 predicted proteins | sample TSFL050MetaG_FD_104738 | JGI IMG/M metagenome (GOLD analysis project Ga0153966, IMG submission 104738) | Attine ant fungus gardens microbial communities from Florida, USA - TSFL050 MetaG | ecosystem: Host-associated > Fungi > Mycelium > Unclassified | place: USA: Florida, Paynes | collected... | reverse complement strand
GATCCGAGCCGAAGTATAAAATGATAACAATAACTTGGATACCTTGATTTCGAGTGGGTTGGGAATGGCAGTGTTGATGTGGATGGATGAGAGGGAAGGTGATGAGTAGACTGTACTGATCTCCCTTCATCTGTAGTACTATGGTGCGCAGGATTCTGTGAATGGACACGAAGAGCCTGGAAGTCCCGTGATGTCGAGGATTCCAAGATGCAAGGAAAGTCAGAGATTCAATGGGAAGGGGCCTGTGCTCAGGAACTCAGAAAGAGAGTTACATTACGTAATGTATTCTGAGTCAACTGTCGGAGTCTGAAAAGTCTCGGGTATATAAGATCACTGTTTCTGTGGTTGAAAGTCAACTTTCTTCCCCGACCTCAACTTTCCCACGCTTAAATTTTTTTTTACAAATGTCTTTCGCGCTGCCCGCTCGCCAGGTTACCTTTTCTCGTTCCAATGCTTCACAACAACAACCGTACCAACCCCCCCAGCAATCTCAGTACCAGCCTGCTCCCCATGGTATTGCACTTCCATCGGGTAATCCATACAACGCGCCTCAGCAGTCGAGCTCTGGTATCACTTTGCCAGGACCTTCTCCCTTGTCCAACTCCTATGTCCCACCACAACCACAAGCTCAGGTTGCTGTTTCCAAACCTTCTAATCAAACGGTCTCTGGCGCCACCACCACCGGGCCTTCAGCTTCATCGGTACCTACCCCAATGCCGTCAACTCCAGTACCATTGACACTCGAGCAACAACATATCACTGCTGTTGAGGGCATCGTTCCCACCCTTCAGAACATAGTGGCCACCGTCAACTTGGACTGTCGCCTTGATCTCAAAACTATTGCCTTGCACGCTAGGAACGCTGAATATAACCCTAAGGTTGGTATATGATGTTCTCTCATTTGTTTATGGCAATATCGAACTGCTCGATTTTTGCATGATGTAGCGTTTCGCGGCTGTCATCATGCGTATCCGTGATCCGAAGACCACCGCCCTCATCTTCGCGTCTGGCAAGATGGTCGTTACGGGTGCGAAGTCGGAGGATGACTCACGTCTGGCGTCGCGTAAATATGCGCGTATTGTGCAAAAATTGGGTTTTGATGCCAAATTTTCCGAATTCAAAATTCAGAACATCGTTGGCTCCTGTGATGTTAAGTTCCCTATCCGTCTTGAAGGACTTGCATACAGCCATGGTCAGTTTAGTAGTTATGAGCCTGAAGTTTGTTTTTATTGCTTCTCGCATTCGACTTTCCTGAGTCCGCCTTTCAGCTCTTTCCTGGCTTGATCTACCGGATGATTAAACCCAAAGTTGTGTTGCTCATCTTTGTTTCCGGAAAAATTGTCTTGACTGGTGCTAAGGTGAGATAATTTCCTTGAAAGCCTTGCACTCTAAGTTTGTGGCGACAAACTCCGACTTTATGTTCCTTTGTTTATCATTACCTGCTAACACTATTATGTCCATCAGGTCCGAGAGGAAATTTACACAGCATTCAACACAATCTACACTGTGCTGTGCGAGTTCCGTAAACCGTAGATGGACTCGCCGGTTGATTTTGTTGTCCCTGGCCCCGCCCCTCGCTTGACTCCTTCCTCGATATGGCTGCTTTGTCCTTTTCCTGCTGAGTTTGTCTCATCTTTGGATATCATACGGTCTTGAGGTTATGGATAGAGGTGACAAAATGTGTCGACGCATTCTAGTCATTGCGTGATTGTAGTGCACGTCGCGTTTTTGGCTCGTCGGTTTAGTTGCCATTACCGTGTTTCGATCTTCCCATGACACATAATCGCGTATACATTCTCGCAACGTATTCTTTTAATCATGTCGCATTGTACAAATACAAATACATATATTTAAGACCTCTTTGGCGGGAGCCATTGATATGGAGTCCAGTCTAAATCAAAATATTTGATGTCAGACTGTTATTGTCACTAGTTCGTTGAACATTAATGTAGTATGTGGGTACCTCAGCTTCTCTACCTTGATTGACTCTGATAGCTGGCTATCGCTGTATTCTGTCGTTAATTCAACCTTCATTGGACATTGCCTACTGGTTACGAGATGTACAATTTGACGGCCGTCCTAGCTGCGCTTCGACTATCCCAGAGCCTTGTCAACCCCTCACCTGGTGCAACGAACGAGATAAAATCCGATTTTGGGTTCTTGGAGCATTCAGCTGTAAAGGGTGCATCCAAAGGACACATGCAAAATTGCGCAGTCGACCCCTACGATGTTCCCGTTCAAGCACCAGCATTTCCACCGTTTGACCAGACCGAAGCGAACGTCTTTCGTTACCGCCAGCAGCAAGGGGTAAATTTAGGGTCCTGGTAAGTTCTTGCAGGCTGGTGTTTTTTGTCCACTGAACATAGTACTCAGGTTTGTGCACGAGCAATGGATGACCCCGTCTTTGTTTGAATGTGCCAATGCTCCTAAGGTTTCAGAAATTGACATCGCGGCAGGTTGGGGAGGTGTCACCAACGCTAGAGCTGTGCTCGAAAAGCATTGGGATACATTCATCACGGCGGAGGATTTCAATTATCTTGCAAGTATCGGAATTAACACTGTGCGGATTCCCATCGCATGGTTTACTCTCGGTCCTCAGTTCATGGCTGGTACCCCTTTCGAACCCTACATCGAGGTGTACAAGAATGCGTGGCCACGACTTCTACGAGCCATCAGTCAAGCAGCTGATGTTGGTATCGGCGTTCTAGTTGATATGCATGGAGCTCCTGGGAGTCAAAACGGTCAACAACATTCAGGAATCTCAGATGGCCAGACGAATTTTTTCAACTCCTATGACTATCAATGGAAGACGATTGAAGCAATCAAGTTTCTTGTGCAACAGCTGGGGTCCGTAACCAATGTGATTGGTGTGCAGCTGTTAAACGAACCAACTGGACATCCATCATTGGAGAATTTCTGTGAGTATGTTGGACTCGATTGACTCGTATTCATCGTTCATCTTGGGGTAGACAACCAGGCTATAGATGCCATTCGCCAATCGTCATGGTATGGCCAGCGTCTACCGGTCTACATTCATGATGGATTTGACCTTAACCGCTTCCAACCGTACATCAACAATCGCCGCGACTTCGTCGTTCAGGATCACCACTCGTACTTCGTGTTCACTGACAACGATTCTAAAAAACCTTCAATCCAACACACCAAAGATATCAAAGGTGGGATTGCGGATGCATTTTCGAGTGTTGCTAATGGAGAACGGCGGAACCTCGTAATTGGAGAATGGTCGTGCGCTTTAAGTGAGGAAAGTTTAAAGGATCAAAAAGATAAACTCCAGGCACGCAAGGAGTTCTGCACCGCTCAGATGCAGGTTTATACAAATGTGACCGCTGGTTGGATGTTTTGGTGTTTGTCTGTTTGTCTGTTCCTCGGTTCACTAACTTACATCATCATAGCTCTAAAGAATGAACAATGCGAATTTGATCCAGGATGGTGCTTCCAGCATGCTGTTGGCACTGTATTACCTACTTCCTTTTACTCATACGGAGATATCGCGAGTTCTACTCAGGGTCAAGGTATTTCCGCCAAGGCCCGTCGGATGGACTATCCTAATGACGCTGAGGTTGTATCGGTCTTGAGCCAGGCTTCAGGTGATGGTCACCACCCACAAGATGTTGCCGATGCCTCTCCAAGCAATAGTCAACACCGCTTCGAGGCAATCTATCAAAGACAAAGTAGTGGCACAGGTCAGCCCCCAGCTTGCAATCCTGCTGTCGAGAACTTGAACTCTGGGAAACGTGACGGTGTCAACTCTCCCAATTACGGTCCTGCTCGAAGAAAGGGTTTCGATGATGGCTTTCAGACATCTAAGGTCTTTGCGATCTACGGAGCATCCAAGCTCGGCTTTACAGAACAGTACATCAGCGAGGCAATTGAGATGGCCCAAATCCGTGGTACTTTATCTGGTGAATCGGAAAAAGAGTATCGAATCGGTTTCTGGCTTGGTCTGAGGCACGGAGAATCGAAGGTTATAGAGACTATCAAAACGACATAGAAAAAATAGACAGCTATCCTCTCGAATCGACCAGAATCAGTACAAGGTAACGAAATATACTATGTCCATTAGTCCATGACAATACTTGGTAATCAACCTGAGAAAAATGGTTTTACGATACAGCCATTACCTGTGGAAGTGAAACGTTTAAAATTTTACCGCAGCTCAAGATGAATGGTACTCACAATCCACAGTTAGAAGCGTCAATTTGCTCTGCATCAACATTGACCCTCCCAAGCTGATCGGCTTGGTTATTGGTGAGAGTGTTCATCGCAGCTTTGGCGACGTTGAAACCCTTCTCTCCAGTGTCAATACCAAGCACGTTGATGCTCTTCTGGGCTCCCTGGCCATTGGTGTAGGTCACTTTCCAGCATGTACCACAGTTGGCAGAATTAAAGCCTGTGATGGCTGGGACACCACCGATATTGGGGAAGTTTTTCAGACTGCCGAAGGTCGTGAAGCCGCGAGTAAGGAGACCATTTGAGCCATCCGAACAAGCGACGATAGCTAGGCTGGCACCACTGTCATCGTAGACGGTGTCCCAGCTGAGGGTAGACGGAGAGGCAAATGCAACAACAGTAAGGGCGGCGAGGGTTGCAAAGAACTTCATGATGATGATGATGGATGTTCAAAGTCGAGGTAGATAAGACCCGATGCTTTTCTTTCTCGGGGAGAATGCAGGCTTTTATAGACGAGGACTTCCTGGGTCCCGGTAAGGCAAACTTGAAATGTGACGTGAAGGAAGACCTCAGAGGACGTCAGTGCGGTGAACGGTCACCGTAAAACATTAGAGAACGCATGGGTCAGCTGATAGAGAAGACTTACCGAAGAAGACTTGGCGTTTGTCGAGCTGCTTGAATAGAATTCCAGGCTAATTCTGAGGTGTTCGCATACAGAAGTGACATTCTTCCACCAGGGTATGAGAACATCTCGGGGGCCTAAGCCCGCGAAGATTTTACTCAGAGAGATGACACTTGGATTGACATACTCCGAGATAACAAAAGGTGACTATTAACATTGCAAGAGTCCTGCAGCTGAGTGCGTTTTCGTTGTCGGTTTTTTTTCTTCAAGAAAATTTTTTTGCATTGTACCTTTGATACCAAGTTGGCAGTCATACTTGCGTCTCAACTTGTCATCGTTGTCAGAGATGTGGAAGCATTTGATTTAGTACGTTACGACACAGCGAGATTATTTATATGGGCAAGTAGAACTTGATTCAGCACATAAAATTTCCCATGATCAATAAGCTGCATCTAAGTGGGCTAAGAAACGAACCACCACTTTTGAGAATAACAATGGTCCCACGGTATACCATGGTGATGCTCAGCACAGATGCCAAAACCCTTTTTCCAGGACTGCTTCCATCATTCACTCATTAGTCGGGGCCAAATCTCTTAGAGATTCATTTCAACGCAATCCATGGGGACGCATTAGCTTCTGGGACTGCCACAGCAGTGCTAGATGGTTCATTCACGCCAAAGGTCCACGAAGATGCCTACTGCGGACTACGTTCGAGCTCTGCGTTAATAAATTTATGATATAAAAAGATCTAACTTTATTATTCTGTAACTTCTGTACACGTTATGTAGCTTTTATTTACAGGAGGAGAATATAGGGCGTTTGGTTTTCTAGATCTTGTAATTTAAATGCCTGGGAAATCTGAAATACATGTCGGGCCTCTCGGCACAGATCCTTCTGAGAGTTAGGAAAACCATTCAATTACACGAAAGAACGTGACGGATCAGGAGATGACGCCAATATATCTTGTTTTTTACTCCAAACAGTTTGTCCCTGGCAGTACATCTCTCGGCTTCAACTGTGACAGTCTCTTACTGAGATTCTCGGTGAGATCATGCTAACTACTCATGGCAACACATCAATTTTTGTCCGGGACTTAATACCGCCGCTCCACATAATCAGACTGGCCCCTAGTTTAGTGTGAAAAAGCAAGAGCAGTGCTCACAGAGCATCTTGTAATCTCTCACAACTTTGGGCTGACGCCAGATTTAAATCTGGCTCATGATTAAATATCTTTTTACGATTGGTGCCATATGATTATGTAGGACAGGGGACATGCTGTGGTACTATGAGCCTTTGCTCCACATATTTTAACATTTAAATACCCAGGTCCTGCTCAATTCGGAATGCTCACATATCTCTGTCATTTGCTCTATCGAGTCAGTGTTGTCGTCTCATCTGTTTTTGCCTTAAGCTAATGATTTAATTGAACATTGTCAGGTGAAACGTTTCGACATGGTCATATCTTTCAAGGCCTTAGTATTCCTGGCTGTGGTCTCTCAGAGTTTCGCTCAGTTCACGCCACGTAGGTGAAGTTTTGCTCTTGAATTAACTTCTTGATCAAAATCTCGTAGGATCATGGGATGATGCATACGCCCTAGCAAATAATACTGTTGCCCAAATGACGTTGGATGAGAAGATAGGGGTTGTTACGGGCACCGGTCAACTCAATAGCAATCGTGAGTCTTTTCGTGTTCCCATCCTGAGAAGTTGACGTTCAGGTTTCATTCCGGGTGATTTTGTAAACAGGTCGTTGTGTCGGTGATACGACAGCTGTAACTCGACTTGGCATTCCCTCTCTTTGCTTCGAAGATGGTCCAGCCGGGGCGAGGTTGACGAGAAACGTAACCGGGTTTCCAGCAGGCATTAATGTAGCGTCAACATTTAGTCGAAGGTTAATGCGTGCAAGAGGGAAAGCAATGGCCGAAGAATTCCGAGGAAAGGGTGCTCAGTGAGTACTACGGTCCCAGTGAAGAGGAACGCCAACTTACGCGACCGGCAGTGTTTTACTGGGTCCTGCTCTGGACATAGTGAGCCTTATCATCCCATGGATATTGGTGGTTGTAATATACTCTTCTTTCTAGATGCGCAATCCTAAGGCAGGACGTGGCTGGGAAAGGCATGTTGAACTATTGATAAATCATTTGGTGATTTCTGATGTTGTGTTCGGCCTTCAGCTTTGGTCCAGACCCGTATCTAACTGGAGAGGGCGCTTTTGAGACAATCACAGGAATTCAAAGTGTTGGAGTCCAGGCTTCTGCAAAACATTTTCTAGCAAATAACCAGGAACACTGGAGGTATGGACTTTCGGCAAACTTGGATGACCGGACAACACATGAGGTCTATTTTTACCCATTCTTGAGAAGTATTGAGGTCGGGATTGTTGTATAGGTTGTGAGTTGTGCTGATCATATCCCCTTCTGATAGGCCGGAGTAACTTCTGTTATGTGTGCCTATAACCGTTTCAATGACACATCATCATGTCATAACGCAGAGCTCATTGGTCCGAATGGCCTTTTGCGAAGGAATGGATTCAAGGGTGTGCAATGCTTTCAAAACATATATTCCACTGGTTGACCCTCCATTTTCAGGCTATGTAGTCAGTGATTGGGGTGCGACACATGACTCTGCTGCTGATAATGCGAATGCTGGGCTCGATATGGAGCAACCAGGAGACTACATTGTCATTGGTGAATACGTTTTGGTGATTGAAAAGGCTATATCCTGACTTGAAATGATAAGGTGGCGGTACTTTCGCGGGATTTCTTGGACTTGGTGGCCTTAAGGCAGCCGTCAACTCAGGCGCAGTTACTCAGGAGGTGATTAAGCATCTGAAACCCTTTTTATTCTATTGACAGATGGGACACAGAGACTCGATCAAATGGTATCATCCATCCTTGCTGCGTGGTATTATCTAGGCCAGGATTCGGTAAGTGAGACTTCGAATCATACAATTGCCTTGAGGACTGATAGATCGTTTGTCGTTAGGGATATCCGCCTACAAATTTTGATTCTCAGAAGCCTGATGGCTCCGGTCCTCGCAACCTGGATGTGAACGTTCGCACCTCTGAACACACTGCGCTTGTGCGTGAGATAGGTTCAGCTTCTGCTGTTCTCTTGAAAAACAATCGAACAACAATAGATGGGACAGCAATGGGGACTACTATCCGTGGGCTACCCTTGGCACAGTCAAGAATTAAAACCATTGCAGTGGTAGGCCAGGATGCAAAATTACCCAATCAGAACTGCGGAGACTTGAACGAATGTAACGACGGCACTATGTCTATAGGGTTGGTATACACGCTGAACCCACTTTCAGTGCTGATGTCTATATTAGCTGGGGTTCTGGATCTAATTCCCTTGAGTTTATAATTCCCCCTATTGATGCTATCACCTCATTTGTCGGATCATCTGCTTCTATCACGTCCTCTTTGTCTAACGACTTGGATGATGGGGCCAAAGCTGCTGCAGGCAAAGATGCTTGCCTCGTTTTCGCAAATGCGTGAGTCTATCACTTGTCTCATCGTGAGATTTTTCGCCTTAAAATGGTTTCATAGCATGAGTGGTGAGCTCGGTTCTTATACCATAGTGGTTGGGAACGAAGGGGATAGGAATGACCTTGCTCTGTGGTTCAAAGGTGGTAGTCTTGTGAGTATTGATCTCTTTTATCTAAATAATCAATTAATTTGCTGCAGATTGAACGTGTTGCCAGTGTTTGTGTTAATACGATCGCAATCGTACACTCTGTTGGGCCAGTCAGCTTCAGCTGGAGCAATCACCCGAACATTACTGGAATCATATATGCTGGTGCTCCAGGTGAACAGACGGGACCTTCTCTTGTCGATGTCCTCTATGGAACATATAACCCGAGGGGAAGACTACCATTTAGTATTTCCGATGTAAGCAGATTCTACAACCAGGTGTAACAGTCAGACTGACTGGTCAAAAAGAGCGAAAGCGACTATGGGACAAGCATTGTCTACAATAGCGATGGATTCCCTGACGTCCGTTCAATATCTTGTCTAATGGAGACTTTTCAAGTTCTCATCAGCCGTGATAGATCGACTATACTGAGAAACTCTTGCTGGACTACCGTTATATGGATGCACACGACATCATTCCTCGTTTCGAATTTGGATTTGGATTATCCTATACCACCTTTAAATATTCCGATCTTGCTATCACCGATTCTGGGTCCTCAAAAGTCGTGTCTTTCAAGTTAACCAACACTGGATCGTTCGCAGGAACGGAGATACCGCAGTTATATCTCGGGTACCCCACTGACGCTGGCGAGCCACTGAGAGTTCTTAGAGGATTTGATGAAATTAATTTGGCCGTTGGAGCCAGTTCAACGGTAACGATGATATTGGGCCAAAGGGATATCAGGTAGGGAATACCGTATATTATCCGGATTTGATGTTCACGGGTTGGAACTCGTAGCATTTGGGACACGCGCTCCCAGTCGTACATTCAGCCTTCTGGAACTTTCGATGTTTATGTTGGTGCATCTATCAGGGATGTCAGATTGACAGGATCCTTCTAAACGGGAAACATGGTGACCTGCCGATGCCCGTCGACATTGGTGATTACTGTGATCAAGACCACAGGCTTCTCTATCTACGATTTCTATTCAAGTGTACATTGTGCATGTCCTAGCTAGATTGTTGAACACAATACCAGAGTCATTCTCAATCAAAACAATAAATGTTTCAGATGACTTTGGAGGTCATTCCACTTACAATATCCAAAATAGATGGCTAACCAAGCTAGGATCCTGGATATCAGCACTCTATTGTCAACAATATCACAGTTTAATTCAAGACAGAGGGAAAGTCGGCTACAATACCTCATAAAAATCGTAAAGGCAACCAGTCAATGATAGAACCAAGGTAATAAAAGAAGTTTCCCAAATGTGCAAAGATTTCACACTCAACACTCGAACATTCCAAACATGACAGTACTGCAAATACTCCCAAAGTTATGCATAATCATGAGGACACAAGCTGTTGAGATATGAAACTTGTGTCAAGAGCAGGGCAAGCAGATAACCAAAGGCTAAAGAGTAAAAGACCCAGGTGCCTACATCTTCAAGATAGGATTGAGTCTGACTTGCACCCTATACGTCAGTCGCCTGATTGCTGTCGCATCTAAAAAGGGGAGTGTCTGATTTTCGTCTGATTTCATAGTATCTGTGTCACATGAACCATCGTCGTCAGTTTCTCGTGCCTTTTGACCTTAAAGCATCCTGTATATGCGATGCCAGAGGTATCTTTCAGCTCGACCTGAGACGAAATGGCACACTCTGGGAAGAGAATGCTAGAGACATTAGTCCGGTGTCTCGGTGTTCGCATAAAAGTAAATAATTCTTGATTGCTCCTCACCACTTCTTTTACCCTCTCCCCCTCATCCAGCCCACATCAATTTGTTATTTCAAAGCTACGGATGCATGTGTTGATTGCCTTCGCTTTCGCGGTGCCTCTCGTGCTCGGAGGGACGATCCCCTCAGAACTGTTTTCGCCACTTATTCCTCAAAAAGTTCTTGCAACTTTCGAAGCCCTCCCAAATCCCATACAATACCCCCAGTTCACTGACCAGACAGCAGGAGAATGGCAGTATTTCACCCCAAACTCATGGACGTCTGGTTTTTTTCTCGCCACAGGTTATGCATTGAACACACGTAAACAGCTATGCGGCGCTACGTCAAGCAATCAGTTAGGAGCTGCAGATTGGCTAGAGCTTAGCCGTGAGGCAAGTGCTGCATTGATTCCCCTCGAAATTAGGAACGGCGTGGGTCATGACGTTGGTTTTCTGAGTTTTCCCTTCGTGGAGGAGTTGATAGTGTGAGTGGACATTCTTGTCTTGTGATCTCGCCCATTGAGATATCATAGGAATCCAAATAATCAAACTGCTATAACGGCGGTAAACAATTTTGCTACATTGCTTGCAAATCGCTTCAATGCCATTGTTGGATGTACCAGAAGTTGGGACTCTCCGGATCCAGACTTCCAGGTGCGTCTCATACTTCGGAAATTCCTGAGATGCCGATTGTTTTCTAGGTCATCATCGACAACATGATGAATCTCGAAGTGCTGTTCCAGTCTGCTGACTTGACTGGGAACAATACACTTCGCGCAATCGCTACTTCTCATGCGAATACCACCATGAAGAATCACATCAGGCCAGATGGGGGCACCTGGCATGTAATTCATTATAACACTTTCACGGGCGCTGTAACAGCCAAAAAGACCGCTCAAGGTTTCTCTGATAACAGGTATTGATAATTAAGTAAGAATCGTGGCTCTAACTCATCTGTTTTCAGTACGTGGTCGCGTGGTGAAGCCTGGGCCATTTATGGGTTTTCGAATAGTGCGTGCATAATAGATACTCGTAACTGGAATATAGGCTGATTAATCTGAAGTGTATAAGCGGACAGGGGATTCTTCGTACTATGACACCGCTGTCCGTGTAGCAAATTACTTCCTAGACAATATCCCTGCTGACGGAATTGTACCCTGGTGCGCAACCTTCTCTTGCAAATGACTATCCTATCAATCAGTTCGTTTCACAAGGGACTATAACGCGCCCTTAATTCCTGCTCCTCGTCCTGCTGATTCCTCCGCGGCTACAATTGCGGCGAATGGCTTACTCCTCTTGTCTCAAGTCGAGCCTTCTCCTTCCCTCAAGCAGAAGTGGAGTGACGCTGCTATTGAAGTATATTTCTTTTCTCCTGAACAAGCGATGATCTGACAGCTTCCCTCGACAGCTTCTGAACAACGTGACGCAATTGGCCTGGCGTCCATCTTGGCAGAGTTTATTATCCAATGGAACAGTCAACGAACCGGCTAATAATCAACTTACAGGAATTGCCTATGGTTAGTCTCTGTTCTCTTTCTTTGGTTTCAATGGCATTCAAAGACTTGATCTTATTCTCACTTATAGGAGACTATTATTACGTCCGAGCTGGGAATGAATTAATCTCTATGGGACTGGCCTCTTGCGATACCAGGAACAGTGAGGTCCAGGCAAACGAAGCCTGGCAAGCTGGTAAGATCAGGCAACACCTAAGCCTTCTATTACCTGCTGTAGTTATCTTGCTTCTCACTACTGTATATGTAGTTTGACTGAGTAGAGGGTTTTTTGTCATCTGAAGGAATATTTCGAATAGTCACGATGAGGACCATAAGGCATTCGTGATAGCGGTATTCAAGTAGTTGGTTGGATGTTCTCTCAAATTCCAATGCAACGGATATCATACGAGAAAACCAAAATTAATTAAGGTTGATTGAGTCCTCTCGTTTTATGAAACCCTATCCAAATGGTCGTTCATGACCAAAAAAAACTCAATGTAAAATTGAAATGCTTTTTTGAATGTTTTTGATTCTACAGCATCCCCCGAAATCTCGCTAATGACAAAATCTGTATCATCGGTGATGCCAGATGACTGACCAAAGAGCATTACTCTTATAAATTGAGCACAGTGTTTTGAGAGGGAAAGTTTGTTTTAAGATTTTCAATTCCAGAAAGGAGCCAACCAGATGGGACAAGTGAACAAATGAGTGTAATGGGCGGTTACAAAAGGCAACCTCTGCTTCAGAGACAGACTCGTTATAAGAAGATTCTTAAAAAAGGATCTTAGGGTGTAGAAGTTGACCTCAGGAAAATTAGTTAAGGCTAAGAGTACCATCGGAGACCCGGTTGGGAAGCGCAAGGGCAACTCAACCGTAGTTGAGGCGGAAAATATCATTAGACCTAGTGATAAGTTTCAACGATCCATTATGCAGTCAGACATTGGAAGATCGACATACACCCAAAAGCCAGCCCCATTCTCGTTCTGTTGCAGCTGGAAGGTCTGACTAAATTGCAACGGTCGATCATCCCCATCGATCTGGGTGAGAGATGGGTCGGTGTGCCAGTGCTAACGCTAGACAGTACGTACGGCTAGGATACCGGTGAAGAATACGAGAAGTCCATTTCCAGAGGGTTGTGCGTCGACTGTGGTGACTCGGTGTTGAACTTTTTCGAAGGGAAGTGTCTGTTCAGACTACTTAGCAAGAAACATTATACAAAGAAAAAATCAATACCGTAAGCTTATCGACGATATCCTTTGTGCCTAGAAACCCTGCCCCTTCCCATGTCATCATCGAGCTGTCCCTCTAGAGTACAATGTGAGCGAAATTTGAAGAGATTTGGATGAGTGATACGCACGTAGAGGCTTGAAAGGTTGGAGCGATCAGTGTCAAAGATGTTGTAATAGTACTCTGAAAATTGTGTTGCAATGGCATTAGCATTCATGGTGGGTGGATGGAAGAACAGCAGAACAAGTCGACCTGAAGAATTAATAGCTCAATCAAATCACGATTATCAGTTTCAGAGCACGTGACCATTTGGTCGACCAATCATTATGAGAAGTTTGTGAGGGATTGATATTGTCACAAGTATAACACAAGTATAAGTAGCTGCTCGTCCCGCCAGTTGTCAAGGCTTTGGTTCATCCGTTTCCGCTTCTCTCTCACTGCCTCCTTTTATTTAGCTTGCAATGTCCCATTTTTCGGATATAGCGCGGCCCACAATGCGCCGTAAATCATCAGCGCAGAATCTCCTTTCGTCGTTCAAGTCGACCACCTCTTCTTCCCCGTCGGTTAGTACGATACCTATAGTGTCCCCGCCAATACAGACCGGCTCAACGATCTCCTCGGTCGCGGGCATGGCTATTTCTTCTGCAATTTCCAATGCCGCGTCGTCTGCCCCCATCGTACGTGGTGACAACGCAGAGGGTCAGGCACAGTATGTTACCAGCCTTGTTGGAGCTACAAGTCCACCTCTGGGATCAAGCACCTCTGTGGAGTCCTTGAGGGACATGTTACAGAAGAGATTGGTCACTCTAACGTACATCAGGAACGTTTTTGAAGGGTGCGTTCCCGGCTCATTTTTAAATAACGTTCTAACATTTTTCTGTTTTTGTTATCCTTTTGACAGGCGTAGTTACTGGTTTCATACCCTGCTCATCAGCCGTACAGGACTCGAGAAAGTCTTCAATAATGGGGACATGAAAAGACGGTAAGTACAGTTGTCTTCACTCTGATGGCATGTATAATTGACAGATTATGCACTATTAAGAACATATCGCTTTGCTACTCTTGGCCTTTCGCTGTCGAATTTACTTGATATCAATAACCCTCAGGACTTACTTCGGACCATTCTCAACACAGTGACAGAATATGATCAGTCAAAGGAAGAAAATGATAGACCAAGGATGGTAAGCTGAAGGTTAAGAGAGGGTTGAAAGCTCACGCGTCGATTATATCTTACTAGAACTTATTCAAGAAACCCAAAAAGAAGGGTGCCCCGGGAATGTCAGAAAATACGGGATCGGAATTGGGAATAGACGCATCGTACTTAATGCCACCGTATACGGTGAATGATTTCCTTCTCATAAGGTTATGCTATTGACTGTTTCGTTCTATAGTCGTTCTCGCTGGATTACCATGAGACTGTACTCTCACTCCTTGACGTTATGTCAGAAGTCTATAACAAAATTTCAAAAATCCTTGGACCATCGTCACTGCCCCATTCAACTCACAGTCTCGGACCTTTGGCATCAGTGACACCATATCCGGGGGTATCATACCTTTTCGCTTCCGAGGCTAACAACCATAGCACTCAATATCCCAGTTCATCTGTTGCTAGCACCTCTTCATCACATACTCCTTTACAGCAATTCCAGCAATTAAGCTCGGCTTCGAACACGAATCTCAATCAGACCATACAATTCCCAAGCGCGACTGCATCGTCTACAACACTCACAGGAAGTTCGAACTCTGGTGATGCAGAGACCTCCAATTCGTTGTGGCAAATAGCAAATGCCTGTACAGTCGGTATGGGCATGGGCGCCAATTCGCAACCAACAACTCATTGGTCTCCCGCATTCAGTGAGATGATATTGAAAATCGATGCAAAACTGAAGGTACTGTGCCTCTGCATTTCTGATTGCCAACAACTTATTTCCAGAGTAGAAATTGACGTCGCTACTGCTAAAAGACCTTGATACACTCGCAAGAAAGGGAATTCAAGATGAACTGGGATCTCTTGCTAGGTCGAATGGCTTCGCTGTCTACGTGGACCCTATACTCTCCAATGGCTCTGGAAGAAGTTTCAACGATTACGAAGGATGAACCAAGACCGCCTTACGAGGGACAAAGTATGCAAAGAGAAACCGGACGAGCCAGAAATCTTTGTACCGCAATGCAGCACTCGTTCACAACTTAGTTTCCTGGTGAATTATTTTCACTCCTTGGCACCGACAATATTCTATGAAAGCCGGAATCAGTTGATTTGATCGGGTTTGAGTGCATTTTCATATTGATTGTATGTAAAGTATATCGTGAGTAACGTACATATTTTGTTGATAATTAGTCACTCGTTATGGATATTCTAGACAAGATTTGTTTGATCCGGTGTTGTTGATTTGTTTGTGATGGTGTACAAACTTTGTCGTGAAAAACTGTGCAGCTTTCCGGAACGATGCAGGCGGCAAGCTCGCCATATCCTCATCCTCCCTATTATCAGGGTTTATATCATATCCAGCCTCTCGGTCTGTTTGTCTTGAATACAAATCAACCTGATGCTGATTTCCCGCAGCACCCCACGACCATGACCTCAAGCGCCAGTACCTCACCCTCCTATCACCACAACAAATTATTGAAATATGTCTGACGTTCGATGTGCATGTCCCTCCCTATGTCAAAAGTACAATATGGCCTCAGGACTTACATTGGGCAATTACTCATCTGCGCAAAGCAACCGACAATAGCGTTGCATCAAGTGATCATGATAAATCCTCAGAACCGATTATGGCGTCATTAGAGAGGCCACTACAAGAATCTCCTGATTCCCAGCCAGGCTCGTCCAATGCGGAGGTTCAGGTGACAGTGCCGCAGCTGCCAGACAAAACAACAGAAAACTCTACTCCCACAACTACAAGCCCTGCATCGCTGACGTCTGCGCCAACTTCCGCCACACCTACTGTTCCTCCTCAACCTCCGTATCCTCCTCAACCGTATGGCTACCCTTCAGTAGCTTATCCGCATGCGCCGTATTATCCGCCTCCTCCGGGATATCCCCATTACCATCCTCCATCGTACCCTCATTACTCCTCGCCTTTGCCAAATGCCTACCTGCATCCCCAGTCACATCCAGTGCTTCCAGCACCTCATCCAACTCGCCCGTCTAATTCTGTATATCACGTTCCGCAATCAATCCATCCAGAGCGAGCATCGGATGACCTACCGAGTTACGAAGAGATGATTGTTGAGGCATTGCAGGAGTTCACTGATCCTGAGGGCTGCGCACCAAAGGACCTTTTTGCATCAATGGCCGCGAAATATCCGCTGCAGTTCAATTTTCGTCCTTCAGCAAGCCAGGCACTGCAGAAGGCATTCAAGAGGGGAAGACTCGAGAAGGCTAACAATGGAAAGTATCGTTTAAGCGCAACTTGGGAAGGAGGCAGCGTACGCATGTATTCTCTTCGGTAGATTGATTCTACAGTGCTGACTTATCCTCAGACGTCAAGGCGGGCAACAAGACGGCCGCAAACACAAATGCAACAAACGAATGCTGCAGTTAGGTCACCTAGACCTCCCTTCACACATGCTCCGCTCATTCATGAGCAGCACTCCTTCCCACATGCAGGATACCCGTATCCCTTTCCCTATCCAGGTTATGCAGGATATCCTCAACCACATCCTCAAACTCAGCCTCAGCCATCACAACCAACTTCATTGGAAGCTGTAGCAGACGCCACGGACAAGCCTGTCTCAGACTTTGATCCATCTTCTGGCGTCGACAAAGACGCTTATGAAGCTGCTCAGAGCATTCTCAAAGCCATCAACTTTGGTGATCTTTTTCAGATTGCTTCCGAGAATGGTGGTGATGGGAAGAAGTCCAACGATGTTTCAGTGGATCAACTCACATCTCTACTTGTCCAAGCACAAAATGTTATGTCGGCACAGATGGATAATGCACCCCAGGCTGCATCACCTCCCGTTGCATCGTTACCGACACTATCTGTTGCTGCTGGTATTGCAGTTCCTGCTGCTCTGGAGTGCTCGACAAATATACGTGCAGAGTTACAGGCTCAGCTTGCCCTTTTGGCAGCGCAGTTGGCTGAGTTGAGTCAAGAGCGTGCAGAAAATGTCGATTCATCTGGAGAACAAACTCAGGCTGGCCCATTGCCCGTTCCTGAGTTTCGATCACAGTTTCAACAATCACTGTCATGCAGTTATCCGCAAACACAATTGCAATCATCGGCAACGTCCAATCACCCAGCTTTTGATGCGCTGCCACCGGCTCTCTCTCTACCGGGTTCCCAAGCCCAGATGCAAGAACCGCTTGCCACATCCGTTCCACAATCATACCGGTTGAATCAACATCCCCAACAATATGGGGACGTTCTGACTAGCCAGGTACTTGGACGTTCCGAAAGCATTCTGACGGAGGCGTCAAACCCATCAACACCTATACCGACCACGACGAGCCCGATGCAGACATTACCAGGAGATACAGTTGTGGCAAACTCTTTGTCAATGGAGGTAGCATCTGGGCCTACAACGATCCCTACAATACCAGCATCTCAATCGGAACTGCCGCCGAGTCTTACGGCTCCCGGTTCGAAGTCCACTTCAGAGCCTTCCTCGGCATCGCATACATTACAGGAAACAACAACATATGTATTGGGATCTAGATCAGAGCCACATGCCTCCGAGCAGCATCCTGTACAAGGAGAGACCGATAGTGAAGATGATGATATGGAAGAAGTTGTCTGAACTCTACCTCCAAGCTGAAACATTTATATGATTCAAGATTAGTTATGATCTACGTGGTTTTTGTCGATCGGTGGGCGCAAATGTTTTTCTTCGATTTTACTTACGGCTATAAAATCGTCTGAGATTAGTGACACTCGTGGAGCGTAAAACAGCATCGAGGTGATGTTCTAAGGCAATCGACGTGGTTCGGCATCCCTAACTGTTATACACTGTTTCTTTACGATATGAGAGTATCAGCCGTCTCCTAAGAATGCCAAATCGAAGTAAAGAGTAAATGTCCTGAACACTGGACACTCAAAAAGCCCTGAGCAAGGACAATGATTGCTCAACGCGAGAAAAATTCCTGATGAACCTGATGTATCATAGGGAAACTCATGCTGTTTACTCGCTCGGCAATACTGAGTGTCTTTCTTCATTCTCAATCGTTACCACACTATGACCGCAAGCCATGATAGCATTTATACCCCGTGAAGCAGGATGAGAAAATGAATCGTGGCTTTCATTCCTGGGACATCTGTATTTATCAGATATTGGCAGAGTCTCTCGGTGTCCGAACTCTGACGCATATATATATCGCCCCATGAAATATACGCGGACAGGACTTCCTTTTTTTTTTAGGTCTTTGTGGCCGAAGTAGCATCCAAGGGAGAAAGAAAGAAAGCTACATCTAACAGCCCTTGCTTTTTACAACTAGTCTGGCTCAGCTATTTATTGTCCGATTTATCATAGATTGCAAAGAAACTGACTCTATACTGAGTGAACTACTTTTCGCGGAGCTACTATGAATCTGCGGTGGGTCTAGAATCCATTTTCGACGACTCACCCTCACTATTATTTCGGTGCTGTATTTGGGAATTTGAATGACTACCATACAAGGTGATAATGTGACTGGAAATCAGTCTGCGCTAGCCATTATCATCTCAGTGATATTATGTGACGTGATACAATGTATAGAGCAGTGACATCGAATCATTAAATCATGATGAAAAACTCGTTGGAGTGGACACTGGTAATTGAAGGCGGACTATCTGCGTTAGCAGTCCTATCAATATGTCTCCATGCCTCTGTGGAGTTCGGATCAGTTATTTCTTTCCATTCCTATGGAATTACACTTCACTCATGGCCGAATAACCTGTGTCATTTACCCGCATACTTAAATACGCAGTTAGACATCCCCCTCTCCTCAGTCGTCAACCTATACCGATAACTCCTGAGTGAATTATGTAAAAATGGTATCAAGCCTACGATGTTCAGGATTTTGTAAGAGTGAAAATCTATTACTCTCGAAGCTCGACGTCATATATGTATTTATCTCTTGTGGCTCCTTTTGGGTCTATTATCCCTTTTTCTGCTAACTTGGATCACTTCCATTCTCAACAGCGTGGCCCACATGGACACTATCCTACGACCCTTATAATAATTACATAGTCCCTAGTCTTTTTCGCACCTACGATTTAGGAATTACGTTGATCTATCTATAAGTACAATAGTCGCCATAAACGTCCCCATGCCTCTCTGAATTGATAATTACGAAGGCCCAATGTGAGCTGAAAAACGCGCCTATCATACAAGTCGGATGAATGGTTTCCTGGTTCCTTGACTCACAACTTTTTCTGCACCGCCATCTCCTATCAAAGACCGATCTCGGGTAAGGCGTTATTGCGGCTCTGCCGTACGCCTCCCGAGTTAACATTCCTAAGCTGAGAAAAAATTTGCCAAATGTTCTCTTTGAATTTTCTATTGTTGGCAGCTATTGTCACTTCCTGTGCTCAAGAAGATTGTCTAGCGATATCGACTAGCCTGGAAAGGAAGCTGTTGTTCATCCACGTGGGTAGATCATTGTTCTAATTTTAGTACTATCACCGGTACTAATACTAATACTACACCCGAGCGTTTCAGGTCCCATCCTCCCTTTCTCGCGCTGGTTACCACTGTAACCTGTCATATTGGTTTTTTTTTGGATTTAATTTTGTCCGTTGTGATATAATGTCTTGCGAGGAACTGTCTGTGAGTGCCTGACCTTGCACGTTCTTTGACTTTGAGAAAGCTTATCGCACCTGACAGTCCCATTTATGCGAAAAATCTACATCTCCGGTAGCTTCATCTTAGCGACGTTAAGATCGACCGTTGTAGTCTTACACAAATGATTTCAGCCCCCACCATCGCCTATGACGGGTACGCATAAGATCAAGTACCACGCACGAGAGGACCGGGATTTCCAGTTGCATGTGGATCAGCTGCCTGTCGATCTGACTCTGATAATTCCACACTACCGCGCGCACAATCAACCAGTCGATCACAAACTGAGCATGGACATAAAGGCTCGCTCTGCCTCAATCAAACTCAAAGTTGTGCGTCTTGCCTCTAAAACTTGATTTCCGTCTGGCTGATTCCTTTCTAGTGTCGGAATATGTCATTGTCTAGGTTTGATCTTGAGGTGCTTTGTGATACTTCAGATGTGACGATCTGGATCCCTTCAGACTTCAAAGGGTGTATATTTTACAGGGGCAAGGCCACTTTCTCTGCAGGGTTCACGAATAGAATCATGCACAATGCGCGAATAAACGACCCATTTACAGAAGACTGGCAGAATGAAGATGTCGTTTTTGTGCAAACCGGGGGGCACATCACGTTCCGGATGTGGGACACCCGGGCCCATGCCCCCGAAAACACCTTCAAAGAATCTCTGAATCGTCTTTTTGGTTGTGCCCGTCGCGCGCCAGAAACAGCTGTGAGCTGGGACTTCTTGATCGAGGACTAGATTTTCTACCTCTTGAAGGACATTTTGGGGTTTCATCGCTGTCATTATCTCATACATTTCGCATTGCTTCGCTTTTGACGTTATCGCATCCAATATCGCATCTTTTTTTCAATCCGCACGCCACCGTTGTAGCATTAAAGTCAATTTTCATGACTTCTTTGTAGCACTACAAATTTCTGCGTAATTAATTTGACATCTTTAGCATGTCATGGAGTGCTCGACAAGATCGTGCCTTTATAACTATGAAATACATACCTACATACTTATGGAATACATTGACATATCTCATATGATCGGTAGACCTCTACGACCTGCATCACGAAGACACTGTTCCACTGTTTCGAGGAGAACTGGGTTCTCCAATGCAGCTGCTACACGTTCTTTATCGTTGAGTTGTTTGTTGACTAAGCTACCATGAGGCCCGAGGAAATAGAGTTCGATATCAAGCGGCATACCAGCATGTTCACTTTGGTGAGACCCAGGCTTGACAAAGAGATCGACCTTGAAACGGGTAGGCAGACTACGCAATAAACGCACACGAATGCAAAGACCTGTGTGCGTGTGTAATGTAGTATATATAGATCGAGAATCGAGTCAAGAAGACTACATACCAATCAAAGTGGACATCCCACAATGTGGGACGGTAGGAGTAAACTCGACAGTAACTCGGTTTTGTTCGATCTTGATTTGAGGTGCAGATACCACTCTGAGTTCTTCGAGGGTGTTAGGGTGTTCTGGATCGTATATTGAACGGATGAGATCTTGATTCCGAAATGAGTGTGCAATTTGAGACGGGACGAGTACGGTAATGAAGCTTACCAAATATTTCATCTGTATCGATGAGTTCCGGGGTGCCTGTCTCATCCTCAGAACTTATGGGCTCATCAATCCATAAGCTCCGTGAAAGAAGTTCTGATTTTCGAACGATGCCCTTTGTCGGGGTGAAAATGATTGGGTTAGGATTGAAGACTTCTGTAGGCATAACTGACTCGGGGAGGGAAGATGGAAGATCAGGTGATGGACGCTAATTTTGGAAAGCGCTGCTCATTAATGAGAGTCACAGTCACATTTCCAAGCCCAAATCTTCCTTTCTTTTCACTTTCGAGGTTCCACGAATAATGCCGCCCAAGGTACCTTGATCAGTGGCATCTATGAAATGTCCAAAATTTTGATGGTTTGATTATCTGGTAGCGCAAACTCAACGAGGACGACTCGATGCAAACCATGCGGTCGACGCGCACACGCTCCAAGACCATCACCTCGAACAACGATTCTGCAGAGACCGCCTTTGCAAGGAAACGCAAGTCCAAGGTATCGATATCCAAAAAAAACCGACTGCTCGTAATTTCACCGTCACTTTGAATTCTTTCTGATATCAGTCGAGAGAGGATCACAAGGACTCGATAGAACATAGCAAGGTATTTCTTCATACATCACGCCTTGTGATACTTATAGTCAAGTGGCAAAAAACAACAGAAAGCGACCAAGTGTGTAAATCAGCATCTAATATGTCAAATTTCAGCTCATTATCTAATACTTGAATGCTTCGATATCGTTCCCACCAACAGAATCGGTGACGTAAGCAATCACCTTGATTTTTCTCAGGCTGCAGCAAAATGTTGACATACTGACGCAGCGAAGTCAATCGGCTGAGTGAGTTTCATCTCTTGACTTATTTACGCGTCTTTTCGTTCCTCTCACTCTTGTATACACCGACATACATATACTGGAGTGTTATTGAATGCAGTCCTCATGCCGTTTTGCTCCCTCTTCTGCTTGTCTTCTAACCAATCCAAACACATCTACAGCAAGGGTCAAGGTAAAGGCAAGCCTTCCTCCTCTCCTGTGAGTAAGTACGCTCCTTCAGGTTATCTCACACTGAGTCAATACACTAGTACATAGAGACCCCGGTTAACTGCAAATCTCCTGCAACTCCCGTAGAAGTTCTGACAGACGATTCATCTTATACCCCCAAACGTGCCTTGACTCTTTTTGACGCCTATGCTGAACCGGATGAGCCCGACATTATTGGTCCGGAAGGATTCGAGAAGCTTTGCTGTGATGCAAGTCTCTCAATGGAAGGACCCGTCCCTTTGATTTTAGCATGGCAGATGAATGCAAAAGAGATGGCCAAAATATCCAAGGAAGAGTGGGTCAGTGGAATGAAGGATCTTCGGTGCGATAGAAGGGTAGCTTGTTTTGCTTCCTATTCGCTTACCCTGCTTTTGTCCATACAGGATATCGTCACTCAAATACCTTGCTGTGGCACTGACTGATCTGGAGGATTTACTTTTGTTTGGAAAACCTCCTGTCAAGAAATCTCAAGTGGATCCTTATAACAGGGCTCAATATTGGTCTTACGCTGCGAATACGAAAGAGGCTTTTCGGGAATTCTACCTTTACTGCTTCATGCTTGTGAAACCTTCGTGTGTATTTTTGTTTGATGCTCCTCTGATTTATCACACTGATGTGACACTGTTCCATCAAGTTCCTCGAAGAATATTGAGATGGATGTGGGTCATTGGTATTGAGGATGTTCGTTGCAATGGCTTGCTGATGGTTTTCATCAGACCGCAGTTGCGTTTTGGTCTGTCCTCCTGGGACCGAAATATCCTCTGATGAGAGATGTTCTTGATTTCATCAATGTAGATTGTCCTTTATACACTTTTCTGTAAATGTGAGTGCTGATTATCTGATAGGAAAAAGGCACGTACCGTGCTGCTAATAAAGATCTTTGGGCTATGGTGCGTGAACCGTTTGAGCCGATTTGCCATCTCATTCACAGTTATTGAAGATGCTCGAGTTTTGTGAGGCGATCAATCCGAACCTCGATAATTTCGAAGCTGATGGGGTAGGTTGAATGAGGCGGATACATTTTTTTTTTTTTGCAAGTTGGGTTCTGATTTTGGGTTATTCTAGGCTTGGCCTACCCTTTTGGATGAGTTTGCGTCGTGGAAGATGGGTAAAGTCTGATAATGTATGGTTTTTTTTTGATTTTGAGGGATTTGTTGATGTTTCGATGCGTTATTATACTTTGCATTGCTGGTTCGATTGTTATATTTCGAGCTCAATATATATATACATGTATCTTTGCGTATAATAGAAAATTGAAGAAAGTTGACTTTTTTTTTTATGAGGGGATCATGGGATCATGGTCATGAGCCACTGTTGATATCTTTTTTTAGATCCAACCGTGTTTGGGTTTTGGTCACAGACAGGAAGAGATTTCTCGTCAATGGTTGGTTCTTGATAGTAGGTGGGTTGAGGAGGTATGCGCTAGGACATAGTTTTGTCTGTATTGTGTTGGTGGGTATCGTAGATGTATATATTTTTCTTTGTACACATGACAGATCATGAGAAGCAAATGACATAATCAGTATATTAACGGGAAGAGTTTCCGCTCGTTAGATGAGCGTGACCCTGATTTATACACATACACACGCTGATATACACACACACACATTCTCTCCCTCATACCAAGATCATGTCGTTATCAGAACTGATTCGATGCAATGTACCACTCCTACGGAAAGGAATCAATATCACGACTACTCGGAACCATCTCCGACTCTTGACGATCGGGAGAAGAACGTATAGCACTCCTCGTCGTGACACTAGTTTGAAGACCAAAGTCTGGGACTCGATCGAAGAAGCTATCCAAGACGTTCGTTCTGGACAAATTGTGTTGGTGGGTGGATTCGGATTGGCTGGTGTACCTGGTATGTGTGTGTACCCCCATGATGCTTCATTAGTTTGATGATATTCTTTATTGTTGGTCTGATGAAGATACGTTGATGTCGGCGTTGGTCAAGAGGCCAGAAGTTCAGAATTTGATAGGTGTATCTAATAATTGTGGGACGAATGATTCCGGATTAGGTCCGTTCTTCTCACTTCGCCTCTCTTGTTTAATTGTGCCTTTTTGAAAAAAGGTCTTCTCTTAAATTCTGGTCAACTCAGTAAACTCGTTGCTTCCTACCCTGGAGGGTAAGATATTTCTGGATATGAAATGGAGATATCATGTTCTGACTGCCGCAGTAACAAAAACTTTGAAACTGCATTTCTCACGGGTAATATCACATTGGAGCTCGTACCTCAGGGTACACTAGCGGAGCGTATCCGTGCAGGAGCTGCTGGTATACCTGGATTCTACACACCTACAGGAGCATCGACGGCCATTGAAGCGGGAGAAATTCCTCAACGATACAACCCGGGAGGCGCAAAGAATGGGATTGCGATCCCTGGAATTCCCAAAGAAGCTAGGGAGTTTGATGGACGGAGGTATGTCCTGGAGCGGGCAATACAAGGTGATGTTGCGTTTGTGAGAGCTTGGAAGGTGGATGAGGTGGGGAATTGTGTATTTAGATATGCGTCGAACAATTTCAGTGCGCCTATGGCGAAGAATGCAAGGCTGACGATCGTGGAGGTGTGTGGTGTGTGACTTGTATCATGGTTTGGCTGATGAGGATTTGCGCCAAGGCAGAGAATATTGTACCTGTTGGGAGCATTTCACCGAATGCGATCCATCTTCCTGGGATTTATGTTGATCGGATTGTTCAAGCGACGGCGGAGAAACGAATTGAATTTGAAACGGTTGCTGTGGAAGGCAAGGAGGAAGCAGTGGACGCTAAGCAGGCAAAGGCGAAAGCATTGCGTCACAAGATCGCGGCCCGAGCAGCCAAGGAGATCAAGGATGGGTACTATGTGAACTTGGGTATTGGGATGCCGACGCTGGTTCCGGAACATTTGGGTGAGGGCGTGCGGGTGTGGTTGCAGAGTGAAAACGGAATCCTTGGGATGGGGCCGTATCCGACTCGGGCTCAGCTTGATGCGTGAGTGATGAAGACTGACTATTTTTCTCCTGAGAGGTGACGTTTTGCAGGGATTTGATCAATGCAGGGAAGGAGACAGTGACGCTTTTGCCCGGTGCGTCTGTGTTTGGTGAGTGAATTTATATTTCAAACGTTGTCAGGAGAATGATGGGTGCAGACTCGAGCGAGTCGTTTGCGATGATACGGGGTGGGCATGTGGATGTGGCGATCCTCGGGGTACGTTGCGCGTGGGATTCTCGGGTGCGATGACTGACAAGAAATGGCAGGCGATGGAGGTCTCGCAGGCGGGAGACATTGCGAACTTTATGATACCGGGGAAGATGCTCAAGGGGATCGGAGGGGCGATGGACCTGGTGTCGAACCCGGACAAGACACAGGTGATAGCGATGATGGAACACTGTGCGAAGGACGGGACACCGAAGATTGTGGCGTCGTGCGGGCTGCCGGTGACGGGGGCACGTGCGGTGAGCACGATTGTGACGGAGCTGGCGGTGTTTGCTGTGGACCGTGTGCAGGGTGTGCTGGAGCTTACTGACGTGGCCGAGGGGGTGTCTGTGGAGGAGGTGCGGGCGAAGACGGGGTGTGGATTCTCTGTGCCGAGGGAGCCTGGGGTATTCTAGGATTACATAATCTAAGTAGGCTTGTCGTCTGCAATGGGCTGGCTGTCGAGTGTGCTGTGGCGCCGAATGGGCCCTGCTGTGCAGCCGCCGCCTGTTCTGCCTGCCACGCAGCCTGCAAATCCGTACACGTATCCACCGAGCCGTGCCAATCCGCTTGCAGACTCCTGGGCACGCATCAAGGCCTGGCTCAACCGTGAGTACCCCGAGCTCGCCGACACCCTCAACTACGGCATCCTCCCTGCCGACCTCGCACACATCGAGGCCCAGTTCGGCTTCCCCCTTCCCCAGGCGCTTAGGGACTCGTATCTCGTCTGCAACGGCCAGGAGCCAGAGAGCGCTGCTGGCTGCTCAGACGGCCTCTTCTTCGGCCTCCGCTTGCTCCCCCTCGAGGATGTCTACGACGAGTGGAGGTTCTGGAGACACGTCGACTCGGATCCTGCCACAGGGGCCAACCAGGCCTTGAAGCAGCTCATGCACAGCATCCCTCCAAACTGGGTCAGAAAGCAGTACTCTCTTGCAGGCTGGATCCCTCTCATCGCTGACAGAGCCGGCAACTACATTGGTGTCGATCTCAATCCTGCTCAGGGAGGCCACGTCGGCCAGGTCATTGTTTTCGGCAGAGACTTTGATACAAAGGTCGTCCTCTGGCGAGGCGACGGGCCCTCCGGCTGGGCAAACTGGCTTGCCGCTTTTGCAGACGAGCTCGACAGTGGCGACACCTTCGAGCTCAGCCCCCAGCAAGCCAGTGACGACAGTGAGGACGAGCTCGGATACGAAAGCTATTTCTACGATGGCAAGGGTCGTGGTCACGGAGACGGCGGTGGCGACTCGGGTGCCATCAGCAGCCTCAGATTGACTGGCGAGTACAAGGGCTGGAATGTCATGGATGCCTGGGCAGACCGCAGCCTCAGAAGATGGCACCAAGCAGGTTTTATCACAGATCCCCTTCCCATCGACCATCGCAAGGAAAAGGTGCGCACATCATCTCCAGCTTGCATTCTCTCATCAATCCACTTCAGGATACACACAAATTCAGCCTTGCCGTTATGGATGTCAACCACGGTTCCGGCGCCGAAATTCCTATCCCAGTTCTCGCCGATGTCGACGAACCCATACCCCCTCCCGCTGACCTTGGAAAACGCTCTTCACATAGTATACCCGCCATCTCCGTCACGAAACCCCCTGTCCCGAGGCCTGTCGTTCTTCCCACCGTTTCAGACATCGTCGAATCTTCCCCGCGGTCAGACTCGTTTGGAGAAGATCTAGAAGCCGGCCGGGGTCCTGGTCTCCCTCCATCCACTGCCGATCCTCCTTTTGCATCTTCCTCCAAGTCAAAGTTGACATCACCTCTCTCACGACGACCTCCACAACCTCCAGGCATCCATCCCATATCTCATGGCGTGATTGAACCGCTTGCCGAGGTCATGTCTCCTATCGCGGATGCTACGACGCCTCTCGTGCGATCCATGTCGAATCCGCCCACAGATGCTTCTCAGCTGCAAAATGAACCCAAAACGGATTTGCTGGCAGATTCTGTTAGACCATCTCTGGAGGTTGAGCCGAGTTTATCACAGGTGGCTCCGGTAGTGGTTGATGAGCAGGTGTTGGTCGAGTCACCCAAGTTGGTTGATGCCGAGTTATCGGAAACAGGGGGGGACAAAGAAGAGGAGGGAAAGTCTGAAGAAAAGGTAATGGAAGAAACGGCGATGAGAAACAATGCGTGCTCTGACCGTTCGCAAAGTGAAGACTCGGAGCCCGTTCTCGTTGCCAGTGCTGCTGAAGTTGAGAAGGAGAAGGATCTTGATGTTGTGAGTATCAAGTCTGTGGAGTCATTAGCGAATGTGAAAAAGCAGCCGTCGCCGCCGCATCATAAAAAAGCGAAAAGTGGGATAGCTGGGTTGAGGAGGTTTAGTGGGTTTGGGTTGAAGAAGAAGGGTTCGGTGGGGAGTGTGAAGTCGATTTCAGGAGGGACAACAGTAACTGATAATAATTAGTAGACGTCGTCTTCTTTGGTTTAATTCTGGGTATTCCTGTTTTTTCTTATTTTTTTTTTTCTTCTTCTTTTCCCTCTGTGTCCATCCCCCCCCTTCCTTCTGGTATACGCTCGTTTGGTAAAAAGAAAAATTGCCTTTTTGACTGTTGGTTTTTTTTTGTGTGTGTGTCTGGTTGCATTTGGACCTCTCTCTCTTTGTTGATAGTTAGTTATCTCTGAAATGACATCGTTACTATATTGTGCAATTTTTTTTCCTTTTCTCTCTTCTTTTCTTTTGTATCTATATATATCATCCCGCATAGTTGAAGGATTGTCATGTCATGATAAGATCATATCCTTTATGATCTGTTTAGGTCATTTTTCTGTGGTATGGAGTGTTCTGTGTTCGTGAAAATCTACGTACAGTGAGCGATGACGCTTTTTTTTTTTTTGGATTCAGCATTTATAACTAGTGAGTGGCTAAGACGTGGAGGGCCTCAATAGGGCCCGATGTCAGGGGTGTCTACAGGAGGTATGTGGCCAAAGGAGCAAGGTGTGGGCGAAGTTTGGTTAGTAGATTGGTATGTTCGAAGGAACATGGACATTTGTCATGAGTATAGTTCAAAAGGGGATCATACATTGTGAAATTCCCTCTGCTATAGTTATAATGTACAAGACAGTGTAATCTGTATGTACAAGGCACCTTTATATTGCTCTCAGTGACATTCATACGAGCTTGCTGAGTTGAGGTCATGTCCCAAGTATAATCAACCAAACAAAGCTTACTCAAGCGGTAGTTACCTGGTCCTAGAATGACTCGAGACTGCATAGAATGAATTACAATGGCAACATCTGTGAATGTGAACTAAACCGTGATGGGCTCAATCAATTCTGAATCTGGTTAGGTGTGGTGCAAGAACTGCATCTGGAAGGACGCCCCAGGCATTAAGCAGTGAGCAGCACCAGACTCGAGTTGAATGAAACGAGTTCTGTCAAGGTTCACGCTCCAAACAGCACCCAGAAACCTTCCACGGAAGGATCAAAAAGGCTCTGCAACTAGTCTGGCTGTCGATCCATGGCCAGTCAATGACACTGTATAAAACATGGCTCGCGTTCGTCCATTATGCGCTTTGTAATACCATCAGCGAGATTATCATTGTCAGATCGTCGGAAGGCTTACGTAGTGATGGCTTAACAAAGCATAAAACCACTCGAAACGTCAATGTAATGGTACCATCCAGAATAGGGTCATATACTATTTGACCCAACTGTCAACAACGATTCTAGGGCCTCCGAATCAAGGTCAACATGAACTCCTTGCCAACTCTGTGAGCCGAGAGTAGCCGACGGCCTCCAGTCTTCTGTATAGACCTAATCTGATCTGGGTAGTATGATGCCGAAATTTAAGGTTTGTCCCGGATTCCACGCTCTTTTGAGCCCACAGAATCGTGGGAAAAACTAGATCATGTTCGTTCAGGAAGGAGCGCCGCACGTGACGACGTGTTGTATCAGGCCCTCTGCGCGCTGTGTGCCCTCATGGACACCATTATATCTTTATTGCTACACCCACGTCTGACAGATCAGCTTGCATCAGGCAACAAATCAGGATGGCTTGATCCAGTTCTACCACTTACTTTATTCTTTGTTTTTGGTATCTTCACTGTGAAGCAAAAGTACCATAAGAAACATAACAGCCCTATTCCATTTCAGTATCCAGTGCCACAGGTGCGCCTCCATGATCTTTGATTACCATGACTGGGGTATACATTTATGTGTATACATCTAGCAAGCGAGTCCAGGTTTTAAAGGAGAAATTATCCCGGATGCCAATCTCAACTCTCACAACGAGAATCCTGACCTTAGTCAACTGTTTCCTATTGCCGACCGTAAATTTGTGACTTCATTTGACCCAGCTACGGGACTCCATCTCGGAACTGTAGCAGTGGACACAGCAGAAGATATTAGGGACAAGATCCTTAAGGCGAAAGACGCTCAGCGAGCTTGGAAGTCGACGACGTTTATCCAGAGGAGGAGAGTGGTGAGGACCTTGTTGAAGTGGTTGGTGGATAATCAGGATGCATGTGCGAGGATGGCTTGTAGAGATACGGGAAAGACGTGTGAGTCTGTCTTCTTTTGGTTTTATTTGACGCAGAGTTTGAGATAGTTTGTTGTCAAAAGTGGTTGATGCTGCTCTTGGAGAGATTTTGACGACTTGTTCGAAAATGGAATGGCTGATCGATCATGGAGAAGAGGTTTTACGACCCGAGAGACGTAAATCGAATTTAATGCTTTCGTACAAGATCGGACAAGTGCATTATGAACCGTTAGGCGTTGTCGCTGCAATTACATCTTGGAATTATCGTACGTTGCAATACCACTCGGTTCATCAAAACTTGACCTTTTTTTGCTTTGTCTTTATGAATAGCACTTCATAATGCTTGGTCGCCTATTCTTGCTGGGATTTTTGCTGGTAACGGTGTCGTACTCAAATGTTCAGAGAACGTGATTTGGTCAACTTCCTGGTTCGTTGGAGCGATACAGGAAGCTTTGCGTGTTTGTGGACATGATCCTGAGCTTGTTCAACTTGTGTGTTGTTATCCTGAAGATGCAAAGGCACTGACGACGTCTCCCGAAATCAAACATATCACGTTTATTGGTTCAGAGACTGTTGGTAGGAAGGTGGGTTATCATCTAACTGTGGAAAGATGGATAGTGACAACACGGTTCATATAGATTGCGATGGATGCTACTCAACATCTCACGCCTGTTACTCTTGAACTCGGCGGAAAAGATCCTGCTATCATTCTTCCCAATACTGACCTGGAGAAGTGGTCAAGCACTCTAATGCGCGGCGTCTTGTGAGTCCAAGTCTACTGTTTCAGAAATCTCGAGAAATTGATTTGGATCTTCTTTTTTTTTGAGCCAAAACATGGGCCAAAATTGTGTTGGCATTGAACGTATTCTCGTTCAGGAAGACCAATACGATGCACTCTATGAAATGCTCTCTGACAGAATTAAGAAACTTCGTACTGGTTCTGTCCTCACTTGTACGCCTGAAGGGTATATAAATACTGTTGATAGTGGTTCTATGATCAATGGGGATCGGTTTGAAGGCATTCGACAGGTTATAGCAGATGCTGCAGATGCGGGTTGTCAAGTTGAAGGCGTTGGTGAGAGTGCAGGACAGGAGTATATGCATCCACAGCTTGAACATGGGTATTATTTCACTCCTACGATTGTTGGATCGGTAACGAAGGACATGCAAATTGCGAATATCGAGCGTGCGTTTTTCTCTGGATTCTACTTTTTTGTAAAAAAAAAAAAGTGTTGATTGATTGTGTTTTTTTTGGTTTCATGTATAGTGTTTGCACCGATTGCGCTGCTGATGCCTTATGAAACCGTTGAAGAAGCTATCGAGATCGCTAATGGGACACCGTATGCGTTAGGTGCTAGTGTTTTTGGTCCTGATCAAGACGAGGCTTTGGCGGTTGCGAAGCGACTGGAGTGTGGGATGGTCTCTGTCAATGATTTTGGTACTTTCTATGTGAGTGTCTTTAGGCCCTTTGTTGACGCTTACCTGGCACTGAAATGAATTTCTCATAGATCAAGTGAGTGAAACTATGTTATTTGTACCGACTGATCTAATGCATCGACCAACAGTCAAGACCTACCATTCGGTGGTGTCAAGAAGAGCGGTTATGGTCGTTTCGGTGGACCTGAAGGATTACGTTCGTTGACGAACCCTAAAGCTATTATCATAGACAGATACCCTCGTATCTTCCAAACGAGTATACCCAAAGTGCTTGACTATCCTCTACGTTCATTGTACTGGAGCTGGTATGTCTTGTTTTTTTCTCTTCAATTTGATGCACGTGGCACGTGTTTACTCATCAACAACAATGACTTCTATTTAGGGAGTTTACAAGTGGTCTTATTCAATTTTTGTATGGTGATAGGTGGCGTACAAGAATTGCTGGTCTTCGTGCGTTGTATCGCGCTACGAAGCAGTAGGGTGTGTTATATGAATGAGATAGGGATCAAATTTTCTTGTATTATCTTGCCTTTTTTGGTGTAGACATTTGTGGGTGGTTTAGAGAGCTCTTGATTTATTATTCAAACGTGGGTGGACATATCGCCGGTTGTTTGGTGCTAGGTTCAAACTATGTTGTGTATGTGTTTGCTTGAGTCAACACTGGGTGCCTTAGAAAATCAGAATACTGGTTGCAATGAAAAAATGGTTGGAATTCCTATGGTCTGTGGACCGGAGTTTTATCCATTGTATTGATTGTATTGTATGATGACGCGCTCTTGAGCACCGCAAAGCACTAACGGTCATCCATTTTACGGGTAAGAAAATTATCTCAAACATGTCTCTGACCATCCGGGCTTCAGAATCCAAGGCCAAGCTTTATCGAGTTGTCTGCTTCCTCTCAGCTGATAATGATACATGCTGTGCGAGCAAGGTACGGATGTCTTTCTGTCAATGGTAAGTCTGATCAGGTCGTGCGTTATTTCAGGAGGCCTAGGATGCGTGCGTAATCGTCACAGACGTTTTGAAAAGTTTCTTCTAGCTTTTCGAATCGTTCTTCTTTATCCAGTTGAATAAGAACCTCCTGAAAGGGATATATGAACAAATAACGACCGGCAAAAAAGATAGTCGTCACTCACGAAATTGAATCGATACAACCTCTCTTTCACTTGGAGGCGATAAGCCTTCAGTGCTCTCGCATCGAGAGGGTCAAGGCGCAGCAAGATCAACATCTCAATCAAACGCTGGAATTGACGCTTCAGGGTCACTAAGTATGCAAGTAATGGATTTATGTCGACATTGGCTCACCCCAGCAATCTTGAGATCTTTTCTCCACTTCTCTATCCAGGTCTTGTCTGCAGGAGGGTTCAATTTTCCTTTTGATTGTATCACGCCCCCGTGGCCACTTTTTCTTGCTCGGCCAACACCACCTACACGACCTCCAACAGACTGTGGAAAACCATAAGCTTCGCGAATAAATTGGTCATGGTTCTGCAGCATTTGAATATCGTTCTTGTCACGTAAATCTTCAAAAGCTTCAGCAGGATCTTCAACCGTCAACTCGGCGATATGTGGTTTCGAGAGAACGTATTGGTAGATAGCTTTGTAAAGCTGAGCTAGATGGTTTAGTGGTCAACTTTCAGATACCTCTGCAAGAGCAATAATACTAACAGCCATGACCCTTCTTTTGGTACGGCGAGACAATGATGAACTGGCTTAGGCGCAGTCTAGTTTTCTCGGGGAAATGGTAGAACCCGTATAATGAAGAATAACCGATAAAGTGATAAGTTGATATATCGCAACCTGAACGCTTTCTCTTTTCGTATCTGCTGAGGATGTGAGTGTGCTTCTGGAAGGGTAAAAAAAACCAAGATTCACAGAACAACAAATTCCCAAGAATCCTCATCCTCAACGATATACGAGCCTGCCTCGACATATAGTAATATGAATAATTGCATCCTCTGATGGTATGCACGAAAGCCTGGGGTATCCCACGTAGTCTGAGATCTGGGTAAGTGAAGGAGTACGAATAAGGAACGAGGAAAAATACTACATGATATACTTCATATACAATATCGTCTTCAGTCGCTGGTGCACAAGTTGCAACGCCTTTGCCTTTGCCCTTGATCGGTGCCGGTCTTGTATATGAATAGATCAGTTCGCCACAGGGTTTGAAAGCAGTCGCGTCTTCTTCAACACGTTTTTCGAACTCAGATCTGTCTGTATAATATCCTAGATCAACATTGAGGAAGGATGCAGAACTCCTAAGGCGCAGAAGGCATGCCTGAAGGGATGAACTTTGCCAGTGTTCCCTCAACGTCATCGATAGTCGATGACGAAGGAAGCTTCTCAGAATATTGTACGTCGAGATAGTAGATGAGGCTGCCGGACGTAAATCGTAGCTAGAAAACGCGACTCTTGTCAGTCAGGTAGCTGAAAATTGGCAAAAGACTCACGTCAATCAGTAGATCCTTGTAGCCATAGATTTTCTCGTCGTCTCCGTAGACCTAAGGTCCAGCTCATTGGGCTGGCTGAGAGAGAAGGCAGGGTGCACAAACTGGATATGTAAATGTCGGATGAAAATTTTCGTATGATTCGCCCTCTCCTAGTGGATATTTATCAGCCTTGGACCTTACTAAGGTCCAAGCCAAGTCAGCGGTCGTCGTGTACCATGTATACAAACTCACCCAATGAGAGAGTGAGCGCCTCATTCGAGTTGGTGGTCCAGTCTGCCATGAATTTCTTCTCGCGTAGAGGTTATGTGCGGTAAGAGTTGACCAGAGGCACAAATAAGGTGTTCACACTAATAACACACTAATGACCAGGGAGTAACGCGTTGTTTGGTTCTTTGTGATCTTACCGCAAATCGAAACTAGATATAGATTCTAACAAAGCGCTTCCCCAAGCATATAATTTATTTTTGTATCCCTGTACCGCCGTTTTTAGACATTCTATAGCAAGGTAAAAAGGAGGTTCCGGCCAACAAAATGTTGTACATTAGCATGGAAACGGTCTTAGAGCATCGGTCTCAATTACTAGTGGAAGGCCCAAGTGAGACTGAGGTCCACTGTTCATGTTCACTAAAGTCAATTGTTCAACGGTACGCCAAGCATGCATTATGAGACCAGGAAGGTGTGGCTGGAGGAAGATACCAAAAAAAAAGCCTGCCGAGGATCCAAGAACGAAGGTTATTGTCTAGGTGTATAAAACGCTCAAGTAGATCAAATCAATCCATCAGGGAAACGCAAGCTGTTTTTTGTAGGCCTTGGGGGAGAGTCTGAGACCTGGGAGGAGGAAGTAGACTTCCGGGGAAGGTAGTCGTCAATGACAGAGTCGAAGTTGACATCCTTAAAACCTATGATGTGTGTTAGCGGATCGTATACGATCCATGTGCCACGATAAATACCAGATGAAGAACCCCTTTCCTTCAGAGAAGTTTTTGAGAAAGAGTTGACAATTGCCCGCCGAATTGCAAGTCCATCGAGAAGCTTCAGAGATAAGCACACACCCTTCAATATCCGAACTGAAAAATCGGTGTATAGAAACGTACTCTGTATTCTTCTTTCTTTTCATTCGGCTTACTGCTCTGGTTGGCCTCTTGAATAGGGGTTATGGGTGTTTTATATGTGCCATTCGGACCGGAAGCACAACCGAGATGTGTCAAGATGTCACCCTTGGTTAACATCCCGCGAATTCCAGTGCCCTTGATTACGTCAAGATTCGAAATTCCATATTCTTGGACTAGACGAAGAACAGAAGGGAAGAGAGAACGTGAAGATGATGGAGGTAAGCTATGGTGAACAATAGACTGTGGGTGTAGGGGTTCTTGCGCCTTTGGAGATTCTAGGACAGGGGTAGAAGCAGTGGTAGCTTGCACGCCAGAGTGCTCGTCCTTTGGCACCTCAAGATCTGAAATGTTGTCCCCCTCTTCAGCGAGAAGGGCAATAATCTTGCCTACTGGTACATTCTTTGAACCATCTGGAAGCTTGAGGAGACAATATGAACCCAGAGGCATATAGGACTATTTAATGATACTTACAATAATTTTTCCCATTACACCATCATCCTGGGCTTCTACATCAATCGTAGCCTTGTCGGTTTCCTGGCCAGAGTAAAGCATTAACGACCCAGCAGAGCACTCAATCTGGCAGCGGAAAGGGCATTACAACTTCTAGTAGGACATCCCCGGCTGAGAAGGCCTCGCCTTCCTTCTTTTTCCACGACGCAATCCCACCCTCTGTCATGGTTGGCGACATAGCTGGCATCTTGAAGGAGGAAACAGCGGCAAGAATGTTACTTGGATGCAACACTACCAGAGCAAGCGCTCAGTAAAATGCTTTGTTAGTCTCTGACAGAAAACGCACTACGCCTAGGGCATATTGCTGCTGACTTCCGAGCAGCAGAGGCGACATTACCCCAACCCCGAACAATAATCATCAATGGGATGCAAGAAGTCTCGTCAGCGCAATAGCGGAGTGCATCCCAAAATAAAGATCACATGACTATTCAAGGTAATTCTCGAAGGACAGGACCTGTCAGTCTTCTCGACGCATACCCTCTTTGGATCCTCAGCCCTATCATGCTGGTCTGCCAGCAGTTCTGATCATTATTCTCTCCCCTTTCTAAAGTAACTACAAAGGCTTCTTGTGACCCTTCATCTCTTGCACCTCTCCAACCCTCGAACAAATCCATTGGTTGATATCAACGGCTCCGGTGCAGAACAATGCTTGGGTATATTTCATCTCCATTACAATCAGTTCGTCTTCTCTTTCAACATCTTTTCCTGCAATTTGGCTTGTGAGTCTTGATCATCTGTACCCCATGACTCTGGATTTATAGTCTCCAGACACTGTGCCACGCACCAAATTCGTGTCATTTTAATATCCTGTGTTGTCATCACATCCCTCTTCTATCCTGCTCTCTCTATATACTCGTCATCTCAGCCCAAAAGCCTCTCACTCATCGACGTCTTCACACCACAAGATCCTGCTTCTGGACTCAAAGCCCAACAAGATTTGGCGGACGTGTGGGCTGGATATGATGCTTTGCGCAAACACGAGGATTCAGTATCTATCGCTCAATGCGGAAACGGGAAAACCTTACGGGTTGAGCGCCTTCTTATAGCACCATCAAATAACGTCGACGACGATGACGCTTTGGATCATCGTATGTTACTCTTGACCTTGGAATTGGAACATCGACTTGGGCCTCCTCTGACATCCGACCCTTTTTCATGCCTCAAAGGTCCTGATGGAGCCTGCTTTGTGATATCTCCGCTGGCATTCTGGAGTTACGATGAAAAGACATTACTATCCGACACAAATATATTAGAAACTCTGAGCCATAACAAGAGCACTACTGTTTCTGGTGTACCCATCACCCCTTCTATGGTTTTGGCAGGCCGTGGGTCCTATGAACACCATGTAACAAGCTCTAGATTTGACTATGCCAGCCACCTCGCCGTCACCTATTTCTTCCCGGAGAAAGACTGTGTCGACGACACTGGCCATCAGTATTGGCGAGAAGCTGTTCCCTTGGCGGCCTCGAAAATTGCGGAAGTAAATGGTCATTCCCATCCTCCTACCATTGTAGCTCTACAGGTAGATTCAAGTTGGTTTAAATTTTTCAGTTCTATAATGACCTGTTCATAGTATGACATCAATCGTTCGCAGAATAAAGGCTGGACCGCCTTCTCGGCTTTCCTATACATTGCTTATTTTGGGTTCTTCATTTATGTTGCTTGGTCTATGAGAAGAATGGATGCGCTCCATGATCGTTTAGGTGTCACCTTTACCGCCCTCGTCGAGATTACGGTTAGTACTATCACGAGTCTAAGTGTTTGCGCACTCGTGGGCTTCCAAGTCACACTCGTTCCCTGGTACGTTCTGCACATCGCCTCAGAGATATGGTGTCACTGACTTATCAACAGGGAATTATTACCTATTGTTATCATATTCGTCGGTGCTGAGAATATGTTTAATTTGGTGCGATAAGATCTTTCTCGTTTACGAGAAAAAGGCATTAAGCATTGGTACCGTCAGGTCGATGCTGTGGGAAAGACCTCTGTTGCCTTACCTGTCAAACAGAGGATAGCAGAAGGTCTTAGCTACGCAGGAACATCAAATACTCTGAAAGTCGTATCATATAATCTCATCCTGGGCATCATCGCTATCGCTGGATCTGGTGCAGTCCGACAATTTTGCATTTTTGCAATTGTTGTTCTTGTTGCCCATTGGTTCCTGGCCCATACGTTCTTTATAGCCGTCCTTTCAATTGATATTCAGCGCCTAGAAGTAAGTATTTTGTTCTTTGCTCTGGAACCTGGACAAATCCCATACATTTCAGCTCGAGGAACTGTTGCGTCGTGATACGGCGTTGGCACCATCCCTTCTGCGACAGGATTCAAGCAACGTGAAACAATCCCGTTCTGGCTGGGCCAGGCTTGGACACGCCCTCAAGAGACTGCTCAAGGGTCGTGCAGGCACCAACGTCAGTTTGGTATTAGTAAGAGTCCATAATCTCTTTGATCGATTTACGCTAATTCCCTTGGTAGCTCCTTGCGATAACTGCGACTCTTTATTATACGACTTACTCCACCAATCCAAACGGATCACAAGCGAAGCTCCAAACACCCATGCGAGCCGTATCTCGGAAACCAATCGAAACTGCAACAGAAAATCTATCACCAGAATGGCAAATTTGGAAGACACTTGTCCCAGAAGAGACGGCTGAAACGGACAAACTTCATTTGCGAATTGAACAACCCCTTGTCGTCACCCTCATACCCGATAACTCAGCATTACCACCTAACCGCTCCCATCGCCGAGCACAACGCACTGTTTACTCAGTCGTGTGGCTTTTCAAGATCATGGTCCTGCCAATTGCAGTAACGACAGGGTTATTGTGGCTTTTGCTTCTTTATCTCTTGAAGAACGCAGAACTTCTTGAGGCACAGAATCACCATCCGGATGCCCATGTCCCTGAAGAGAAGCAATCCCTCGAGGGTCAAATATCCTTTACGACATTGCCTCGTGCATTTTCGAGCGACGTGGAGTTGATTGCTGTCAGTCAAGATGGTCGTATTGTTGTATCCGTGGGCCTTCATAATGAGATCACCGTGTGGAATCTCAAAACTCAGACACACACTTCCATTGATGCAACGAATCTGCTCCTTGGTGCAGCGATGACATCACAGGGAAATTCAACTCTGACTAGTGTTGCAGTCGATAAAAGTGGAGAGCATTTTGCTGTGGGAACTGGAAATGGTGGAATAGCCGTGTGGAAGATCGACAAGACCTCTATATCCCCCTTAACTCGCCTCTCGGTAGAGAATAATTCTGCTAGGGTTGCGGACCTCCAGTTCAGCTCCTCATGGACGAGATGGACGTCCAACCACATAGGTTGTTCATCTTCAGAACCCAGCTCGTCTGATTCAGACTTTGAAGATCTCGTGGTTCTCTTAGCTGCTTTCGCTAATGGTGTTGCCGCTAAATGGACAATCAATGAGTTTGCGACTGTCAGCTATCTCCTTCCTATGCAAGACATTCCTGTTTCAAATGTCTTTCTGGTCCGTGTTGCTCCAGAAAACCAAGTCCTCGTTGCACATTCTTTCACCGACGGATCCTTGGGGCTCGTCGAAACGGGAGACACCCTCCCGATCATCCTGGACAACTACCATATTCGTCCAGGCACACAGGGAGACCCTGTTTCGCAAGTGCATGCGTGTCGTTCAGAGTTTAACGAGTCGACTCGCCTAGTAATTGCTACTGCGACTGAATCTGGTATTGTCTCCCTCTGGGATGGTTCGACTGGAGAGTGTATCTCGGTGCTTGATGAGGCGCGAGGTCGCGTGACCAACCTTCGTACCTCTCCAATCCAGTGCAAGACATGCTACTACTGTGGTCAACTTCCCCTTGAAAGCATCTCGATAGCGTTTTCGGTCGATTATGCTGTGCATTTTTTCAAGCTTTACCTCAAAAATCAGGCTCGACGATGTTCGTGTACGAGAACTTCCCTGAAGCACATGTCCCCGTCCGAGCATATGGGCCGTCGCTCAAGAAGTAATAGTGGTCCTTCTTCACAACGAATAGGATCCTCCAGAATTCCGAGGGCCCGATTAACGACTGCCTTTGAAGTATCGACGTTTCCTGTTTCTGGACATGGGATTCACTCCAGAAGAACTTCAGATAAAGAGACAGGGAGAAGATCTTCAGAGTTGCTGACCAACCCATTCACGAGCGAAGATCACGAAACACATCCCCTGAGTCCTCTTGATGGTGCAAGTACACCAATGCATGCTACTCTATCCTTTTGGAGAAATGCTGTTGCAATCACAGTGACAGAGCTCACATGTGAACGTGGTGTGTGGAACATGTTAGACCAGATGTATGTAGGTATCCGACGTAAAGCTCGGTCACAAGGAATAACACGAGGTGGAATATTGGATACATCGCAACTTTCAGGATCCAGCTTTGGCCTTACCCGATCAACTCTGGAACGATGGGAATTGTGGATGTATGACCCTGCATCTTCGTCGATCCGTTGCTCGACTTTGGAGTCATTGACACCAAATTTGTCAGAAAACGGGAGCGTGCCCCATACGCCAACGAGCCCAACCTCTACACATTCTATTCCTCGTCTTCCATTTACTCGGGTCACTCCTCTAGAAATTTCCACTTCGCAGATTTTGGCTGGATTTGGCAATACGATTGGTGTATTTTATCTGACTAACAACTGATTTATGGACATCTTTCTAATCGGTACAACTAGATTTTCTTGGTATTATATAGCTTGTATGAATATTTCATGATAGTTTATGATGCTTATCTCACACATTCTCTGTAAATTACCAATATTTTATCATCAACTTTAACTTGGTCTCTTCTTAAATCATGGCCCCCCAGTTTCAGTCTTGATCGAAGTTGAACTCAGCATCTATCCTTGATCAATCCTCCTTGTCCATCGTGAGTCTCTAATGGACCTGTATCTAGTCCCAGACAGCCCCGAAAACACAATCTTACTGTCTGCTGATGGGACTGCCCATTTCCGGGTGACAACGATGAACTCTACAGAAGGTTCAGTAACGTACCTTCAGCGACCATCGGAGAATTTGGAAGATGGTCTACTGGCAGAGGTACACACCGTAAAGGGAAAAAGGACAACTCTTTTCACGGCTATGCTGGAGGGAGTTCAGATGCAAGATGATAATCAGGGGGTCGACGCAAGTAAATTTCTCTACAGGAAGGGAAGGTTTAATGCCTCGTATGACGTCATTGTTTTACCAGGTTCTTGTTCTGATTTCCGGCCCGGATCCAGGTCCTATCACTTCATCGGGAATGATGGTGCAGAGTATCGCTGGAAATATCAGAAAGGTCTTGGCTGGACAGTAAGCACCTTGCTTTGTCTTTGTCGGGTTCAGATTAACTTGAAGCCTATTAATCCGCAGTTATCGGTATGTAATACAGGAGATGAGATTGCTCAGCAGGTTCGATGGCTCGCGGAAGAAGGCGTATTTGCTGGCCAGGAACGATCTGCTTTACGCATCAATCCTTGTTTGATCGACATAGAGCTTATTGTACTTTCTTTTGTCATATTGGAGAAGCAAAGGCGGGCAAGGATCTCAGAGAAAGTCTGTCAAAGCAGAAACTTGTATGACGACCCATTGGACGGGGGTGCATCAGGTGCTGAAGCTGAAGCTGGCTCGCTCACTTGTAGTGGCGAGGCATAAATAAATAACTATTTGAATCTGCATACCACTAAAAAAATCACAAGATACTTTCCGGAATCTGCCACTGGCATTGAACTTTGTACCGCAAACCTCCGAAATATGGACGGGCCTTAAACTTTGCTTAAAAATATATGTCGAAATTTAGACTATCTTCCAGAGTTTCTTAGATGTCTTCTCTTTTCAAAGCTCTACATATATGAGACTAGATACAACTTCTTGAACCATATTCAACACCCAAATGCGGAGATAGCCAATGCGTCCTACATATTATTCTTGTTTCTCCAGGGAACATCTCACTAGATAACAAACTTACCTAGTACCTTCTTGGGCGGCTCGCGGTCAGGAAATCCAAACAAGTGGCAATATACCAGGCATGTACAAAGATATACGGTGGAATATTGTCACAAAATTATGTGCATAGATTGATTGAAAGCTTGAAATGTTCCTGATGGTATTTGCCACATCGAATACTTGTGTGGAGCATATCAGTAAGGCACTGCTAGTCACTTGGATTGTATAGCGGCAGCTTTCCCAGCTTTCCATGCCTGTAATTTAATAAGCCACTATCTGATGCAGGTTTCTACCAAGCGAACCTACCTCAACCGCCTTTGTACGAGGTGTTGAGAATGCCTTAACCCGTTCCTTAATATTATCTCGCAAATAGACGTGAACTGTGCCAATTGGTTGGCCGTCTTTTGCACAGGCATCCAAGGTAAAATGTGGTATATTATCATTTTGAGACGTATGTTCATTCTCCCTGAGAAAAGCCCTTCAATTTGCAGTATACGAAGTAATAAAGCAAAAACGTGCACCAGGAGATAGTCTTCTGGTATAGTGCACAACTTCTGGTAGATTTCTGCTTCTTTTTCTCTAATACTCATTTCAATTTTTGACATAATTACCCCAACATCTTTTCGCCTTGTTACGTTGGACAATAACCCAGTTATCTTCCTAAGTGTTATAGAAGACATTTCGAGAGAGATGAGCGCGTTATGTTACCTGACCTGAGATCTTTATAATTCTCCTAGTACATCCACATATAGAAGAAGTACTATTTTGCTCCTTGTCTGGGATAATCTAGATGATGGCTTTCCTCACCGTGGGGAAAACAGAGGTGCTGTAAAATCCTTTCGGAACCAAAAAGGGTCTTCCATATAAGTACTCATGTGTTCTAACTTCATTGTATGTGTAGATTCATGAAAACGTTTCCATCGCATTAAGCTTCCATTGCCACTGCCATAATTGAAATGTTACCATCAGGAATGAGGTATAATTCTACAGAACACTCGTCGATTAATCAGTTCCGCATGGTGTACGATATGTTCCTCTCTAGTCTAAATGGGCATCCACGACAAAGGAAGATATCGCTGCCACATTGTAGTATGTTGTTTCTGATGCAATAGGGGATTGCAGGCCACAACGACAAAAAGGAATGCTACAAATAGAATCCTGTTTGATCCGTATCACTTTGGTCAGAATTAATTGAAACATTCTGGATATGGTATGTAACTTTAATCCGACTATCCATAAAAGGCTAGAAGATATATCGGGAAGTCAATCCATTATTGTTTCCGGGCCGACTTGACCCACCGTGTAAATGTAACACGCATGCTAAATACGTATCTTGTTATGTTTCGACTTTATTGCTTGCTCTGCAGGCCAAGACTCGTTAGCCGCATGCAGTCCTCCATGTCCATGATATCAGCTCACAAGATTTTTGCCAAGTCCCTGCCAGTTCCGCCTCAGTGGTCAAAGCAAGTCACTTTATCTTCGCAGCAATGCAAAGATTCTATGGTTCCTTTTGAGACACCTCTGGTATTTCCTGATTCTTGTTCTGCACAATGGAAAGAATGTGGCGAGTATGATTGGAATCTGAAAGGCACGCTGGGAATCTTCCAGTCAACAATCCGTTCCGTCCACCGAAGAAAAATTCGCTGGCCGACACAAGAAACATTTCCTTCTGAGTAAGCCCATCATGACAATATATGTCCCAGCAATTTGAATATTTATATTTCAATAGTTTTTCCCCAGAGAAATACGTGGAGGCCGTGTTAAATACCATACTAGACATCTTCCATCAGTTACACTCTGAATCTACACTCCAACAGTCACGTAAATTAGAATTGAGACGGATTGACGTTGATGGAGGTGAGTTTCAGCTTTGAGTCATGTATGTCTCTACATTATTCATTGGGTAGCCGTATGTGGGTTCACTTTTGCTGCGGACGATTTCCAGTTATGGAAAGTCAATGCTCCGATTTTACTGTTGCTGGTAAGAGTAATGGTAATCTGCCATACATCCCAATTGTATGACAAATTTTTCAACAGGATGATGATTTGTTTGACTGCTCGGAGAATATTTCTCAACGCACACAAAGTACACTCTCAAAAACCTTGCTACACACTCCGTCCGTCCACTCCATAATTGTAACAAATCTCCAAGAAATTGTCGTATTCGCCCGCTCCCAAGATGTTGATTCGTATGCTGGGACTTATGAAAGGGTCAAGACGACTGATTTCTCCTTGGCTTTAAGAGCTATCACTGCTGCTTATTTGAATCGAGAACTCCCTGCCAGAGTATTCTTGAATTGTCCTGATGTCGACTACGGAGTTGACATAGATCTGGTTTTTCCTGAAGGCCCCCAACAAGATCCTAGTCCTCAGGCTTTACCTACAGATGAAACTGTCTTTTCCACCTGCCACCGGCATTCTGACTTTGACCTTCCGACATTGGTTCGAGATCCTGAGCGAGCTTTGCAATTCCTCCGTTGGTGCAAATATGTACAGACCCATCACTTGAAGGTTGGTGCTCATTCCAATGACGTGCTTAATGCTATTACAAACGAGACTGGGCCGCGATGTGTGCCGTTTCCGTGCCCTCTTTTCCCCTTGGAACTGTCAGAACTTCCAAAAGAAACAATGTCTCATCTGAAGGAAATCCAACGTCAATGTCCTCTCGTAAAGGCTGGTCTTGCTGACCTGTTGGAACAAAGCAAGGGATTCTCACTCAAGATTCGAGGTCTCATTGCAGAGGGCACCGAGAATAGCTTGGGTATTATATATCGTTGTGAAATAATATCTATCGATGATCAGCCGATCAATGGTTGTCCACCCCTCTGCCTCAAACTTTTCGATGACCGGTTCCAGTCATTGTCTATGCCTGAGCCAACCCCAACCTTCGGTCTCAAAAGGGTCGATGGCGATTTCCAGCAATATTCTATACCTAACAAGAGGGACCCAGTTGAAATATTGCACCATCTTTATTACCGGATGTTATTTGCTGAGGCTGATGCCCTCATAGAAGCCTTCGTATACGAGAAGTTACAACTTGTACAAGGGAGTATTGTTCCTTGGTTCTATGGTGCACATCAGGTGAGATACGTGCTTCAGGAATGACTTTCCAATCTAATCAACGACCCTTAGTTCACACTGCCTGATGGGACTGTTTTGTATGGTATCCTGATGGAATACATTGATGGACAGGCTCTGGACTATGAAATATTTCGAAAGCTGAGCCCTTCACGGCAAATCAATTTGGTGATTTCATTGGCCTCAGGTGCGACCGAAAAACTGACCGGGTTTCTAGATACGAAGTCTCCGTCAAGGGAATCGCGTTCTCGACCTCGCTGATGTCACTCAGCATGACTGGCACCGTGGCCAAATCCTCCTTCACACCAGCCCTACCACAAACATTGACCATGTTGTCCTGATCGACTTTGCTTCCGCATCGCAGACATGGGAAATAGAAATCATCAACAATGCCTCGAACTTCTTTGACGCTATCTCGGTCTTCTTGAATGATGCAAAAAAATTTGGTCTCGATGAACGACTGGTTTTGGATTGTTTCGGCGAGCCCGATGACTGGGATAGTGTATGGGGGATAGTCCACGATGGCACTGGTTCTAAGGCTGTGGAAGCTCCATCGCTGTTTCCTTATATCTTGACCGCCTAACCTAACCTTGTTAACTCGTCTACCTTACACATAGGCTTCCTGTGGTGGTCCCTGACATGTCAGAATGTTTGTGTACAATGAAATTTATGAACTTTGATGCACTGTACGGGTGATAATGAAGTGTCTCACTGACTCAGTTGTATCAGCGAAGATGCGCAGGTAAGTCCTCAGATGCTAAGAAGAAATAGATGGAAATGACTAGTTTTATTGTTTTACATATGAGTTCCTTAAGTACTGTGTTTTACTGAGTAATAAGACGAACTCGGTGTAGTGATATGCTTCGCTAAGTAACAGAAGCAAAAGAGTAAATGAGTAATAAGCGAGCATGTAAGTCAAAAATAAGCGGAGCAGAGAGCATTAGAGGAACGATGACGAAATGAAAAAAGATCCTAAGAATATTCTTCGTTAAGTTGTCGAACTTCAAGATTTATAGTATGACTATACATTGTAACATACATCAGTCTAGATACAAATGGGACAGAAGTTCACTGATGAGACTATAGATACAAAGCGATTCATCATGAAGGACTATCACGATATCACCCAATAGAGGAGTAGATGGACTTGGTGAAATAGGTGAATTGTATAGTTGATTATCTGTCGGATGATATGTGGGCCGCCTGGTTGTTCGGTCAACTGGATTGGGGAAAAACAAAACTCCAGATGACATCTTCACAACCACTCCTTTCCCCAGTCCGAAATGTATCAATTTCTGGAATCACCATAGCTTTCGCCAAGATTGCCCTCTCTCTTGAGTGGATCCGGCACTAAATTTTTACATGAAGCCTACGGAGGTGGATTATCTTTATCAAATTCTGGCCGACATCTGATTCCCTTAAAACTTTTGTGACGAGCGGTGGGGATCTAGAGTAATAATAGGACACTCAGAATCATGGAGCGAAACTGAGAGCACAAACAGCTAAGTGATAATAAAAGAATGAGTTATGAGATGGAAACAAATGTATGTCCAAAAGGGTACGTACACAACACGAACGGCAGTTCATGGAAAGCCAGATATCGTGTGCTTTGTGATGTGATCTGGTTCCGGGAGTGATCCTGATTAAGGCAGTAATACAAGGAAAAACCACATCCAATGATTACGTGGAGCCGCGGGAGGCCTCAGATCCATCTCGTTACAAATTATAGTGGAATGCATACTTAATGCACTTAATGCATAGTTCGTTTTACTCAACGTTGAAATCATCCCTCACTTTTTTTAATTGGCTATAAATCGAGTTGTGCATCTATTTCTCACATAAGAGATGGTCAACAATGGTTATCAAGTAGTAGTTGACATGTGAAAAAAGATATATTAGAAAAAAGAAGGCTCGATCAATCAACCTTTTTCTTTTTGGTCTGGAAAGATAATACTAGGTGAGTAGCCCATATTGCGAGACGCAGGTGGACCTGGGGTACAGTAAGCAGGCACGAGGCATCCGACTCGGAGGATTCATACCAGCTTGCCTGACAAAGTCATAAGAAGACGTCATTTCTTGATGGCGTTCTTTATTGCTCGTTCCTCCTCGTTCTTCTCAGCTCTCTGCCATCGGACAGGCCCGAGGTCTTTCTCCGGAACAAATATTGCTGCTCATCGCCTTGTCCAGGTGAGTTCCTGCACCCGATATGGGTTCTGATTACATGTGGTCTCTCATCTGCTGTCCATCGAATGAATCATCTCGGACGCTATCAGATCTCACGGGCTCTCACAAATTCCTCAGAGCAGATCATAAGGATGCCTCCTATTCACGACAAACCTACAACAGATAGATATGATTATGTCGTGATCGGTGGTGGTAGCGGTGGTTCTGGCACTTCTGTAAGTAACTCGTTTGCACTTATCTCCTTCCTTTACTTCTCACTTTGTGTGTCTAATGCTTTTTTGGGACATGTTGCCCAGTAAACTGACTGGTTAATTGCAATTTCTTCTTTTAGCGACGTGCAGCAAGCTTTGGCAAAAAGGTTGCCGTTGTTGAAGCAACCCCATATTTGGGTGGTACTTGTGTGAATGTTGGTACGTCTATGTATATCATTTATATGCATGAGAGTCAATCAAGCTGTCTTTGTGTGTCCCGTATGAGCAGGGTGTGTGCCGAAGAAAGTGAGTAATCAACCCTTGGTACCTGCTAACACGATCCTTGTTGTTCCCTTACCCATTTTTCTTTGCTCAACTGCATTTTTGATTATTGATTAGATCATGTGGCACGCTGCAGACCTACAAGATAAAATGATCCATCATGCCCCGGGATACAAATTTGACGGTCTCGATAAACCACATTTTAACTGGGCGAGCTTTAAACCCCAGCGTGATGCTTACATCCGTCGTCTCAACAACATCTATGCCAATAACTTTGAAAAAGAAGGTGTCGAATTTCATCAGGGCATTGGCCATCTCACCTCCTCAAATACTGTTGAGGTCAAGCGTTCTGACGGCCAGACTTACACACTCAAGGCAGACCATATCACTGTTGCAGTCGGAGGCGAACCTATCATCCCTTCTGATGACCAGATTCCGGGAGCTTCCTTAGGCATCAACTCAGATGGATTTTTCGATCTCACCAAGCAGCCGAAGCGTGTTGCTGTCATTGGTGCCGGCTACATTGCTGTTGAATTGGCGGGTATCTTCCACACGTTAGGATCAGAAGTGCATATGTTTATACGTGGAGAGACCGTTTTGAGGACATTTGACCCCTCACTCCAAGAGGTATTGACGCCTTGGATGGAGAAGACTGGCATTAGTATTCATAAGAAAACCAACGTAACTAAAATCGAAGGAGAGTGCGGGAAGACGCTCACAGTCCATACCGATACGGATGACAAGGTCGATGTTGATGTAGTCTTATGGGCTATTGGCCGTAGGGCAACCACCCACGGCTTGGGCTTAGAAAAGCTTGGTGTTGAACTTGACAAGAAAGGAGATATCATCGTAGATGAATACCAGAACACGAGTGTCAAAGGCATTTATGCTATTGGGGATGTTCAGGGCAAATGGTTGTTGACACCCGTAGCTATTGCTGCGGGAAGGAGACTTGCTAACCGCTTGTTCGGACCGCCTGTACTCAAAGATGATAGGCTAAGTTATGATAATATTCCAAGCGTTGTATTCTCGTATGTTTTCATGATATCAGCGACCCCGTTGGCTCATTTCGTTGTGTATTTGCCCAGGCATCCTCCTATTGGGACAGTAGGTTTGACGGAACCTCAAGCACGAAAGAAGTACGGTGATGCTGTGAAGATCTGTATGTGACTTTGTGTTCGCTTACTGGATATACACCATCGACCCTTCACAAACAGATAAGACTTCTTTTAGGTCACTCTATTTCTCGATGGTGGATGAAGACCATAAAGAACCCACAATGTACAAATTGATTGTCGTTGGACCTGAGGAGCGTGTTGTCGGTGTTCATCTACTTGGCCAAGGTAGTGACGAGGCTTTACAAGGTTTCGCAGTTGCCATCAAGATGGGTGGTAAGCCATCCTTTTCTTGTCTAGACGATTTATCCGTATATCTGATGAGTGCTCGTTGCTATAGCTCGTAAAATAGATCTGGATGACACGGTTGCTATTCACCCTACCTCTGCTGAAGGTGTGTCTTCTATCTTCCGTGTTTTTCAACCCCATATCATCTTCAACTTTGAATTTGATCACAATGTGACGTGATGATCTTATGTTCGCTTTATCCTGCGGAAGATAGCCCTTCTGCTATCGAAATCAGATCTCCAATCATTCGATTTTGCCTAAACTGTTCCGATACTGATTTTCCTCGCTTCAGAACTCGTCACTCTGCGCTAAATCCGCGTATCGATTATCGAGATTCTGCCTTCGTTAAGACATGCAATCGGGTATTGGTATTGGTTGATCCGATTAGAACGTTGATTATGTGTATTGAGGAAAAACTATTCTCTTACAATAGATTGCTATTTTTTTAGGAGTCCGACTCCTTGTACATCATGATATTCAAAAGTTTGGGATTTCAAAGGAAGATATGACACACGTGGATCCCAACCCATGTGCCTTCAGACCTCACGCCGACAGGGTATATAATGGCATATCTGGAATGGATATGACCGCAGGACTGAAAACCAGACTGAAGCACGGGAGATACGGTTTTCAAGTAAACTTATTAACATTGATATTTGTCTCTATGTCTGTGGGCAGCAATATCCCCAATTGAGTCCACTGATCATTGCAGGCTGCTAATGTCAGCAGTGACTCCTCGTTCCACAACCACCAGCTAGGAGTGGATATTATTTATATTCGGACAAGCCCTACTAGCCACGATATCTATATAGTATACATAAACTGCCTTTGTCGGAATCATTAGCGTATGAAAATTTACTTTAGGACTTAGCGTCATCCTGATACATGCAGAAAAAAGCCAAAGGAACATTGGAAGTATAAATAAATTGATATGGAGTTTCAGGCTTCACTCACACCGTCCCCGGAGCCCCTCTTGTCTGGCAAGGGTAGGATAGCATAAGTTTTAAAACCCTGAAGGATGCTGAGCACCTTCAAATTTCTTTTTGTCATGACGTCCAAAGATAGGATAACCTTTCAATGATAGCCGGTTCCTCTTTTCCTCCCTAGATATTTCTATGTTTGGGAATCTGCGTAGCCACCTAGTCCTATAGGTAGGATAACCTCAATAAATTTATTCGAAAATGATAGTCCACCTATCATTTCACACACTCGGACTTCCGAATTCATTGGAAAACCATCCTCTCACACCTTGGCAGGAGGGAGGAAACTTGATTTCGGCTATCCGCATAACCTAGCCCATAATTGGGTGTTATCCATCTACGTCGGCCTTGAGGGATCTATAAGTGTCAGCAACTCCGTTCGAGAAAAAAGAGGGGGCGGGAGTGTGCAATTTCACAACTAAACGCAGATGGTTCAATTCTGGCAATATAAAAGGGAGAATTTAAAAAAGTAAGACATGACTGGCGATCTGACTAGTCAAGTTACTCTGATACCGAGCGTATACATGACTTTCAAACCGAGAAAAGCATATCAATGCATTTAGTAGGCCACCATCTGCGTCAAACCATCCAGTTCTCTTTCCCAACACCTATGTTGGCTAATTTCATGAATGAACTTCGAAACAAACCCCTTGTCGAGTGCAATATTGGCTAGATCGGTAATGGCCGAGACTGTGGTGTAATTGCCTGTGGTGACAACACCATAGGAGGTGACAACACTATCGCCAACATCCGCAAATTCGACATCAGAGAGCCCTATGGCATGTTTGACAACCGTAATACCTACAAATGACGTCTCAGTGGGGTAATTGCAGTAAGCATGTCAATCCCTTACCATCACCTATTGCACCAATCGTCTTGCAATGTCCAAATGCTTCTTGAATCCAATGAAGAGCACGACCACTTTTCAACAAGGCTTTGGCATGATTGGCGCCAGACGGTACAAAGACAGCATCGAAGAGTGTAGATCTCTGACCATCAAAATGAGAGTCTGCTATGATGGGCGAATCATTTTTAGAGACAAGATCCCCTGAATCGATCCTCCCGCGACGAGGACCAATGATCCATGTGACAGCTTTTGCATTTGTCAGTGCCTTCCGGACAGTCTGAACTTCAACTGCATTATAACCATCAGCTATAAGAATAGCGATTCTGCGTGTAACAATAGTTGGATTTTTTGGGCGAAAGTACTCTTGCGAAAGTGAAGCAGACGATTTTCCATGATTGACTCGGGCTGGCTTTTCAGGTACGACACCATTGACATTTATCGCCACTTTCATGGCTAGATCGAAGTCAATGTTATTGAGCAACTCAGTGTATGTCTTGTAGACGTCAGGATCGTCGCAATGGCTGAGTTCGAAGGATAACGCCGAGACAAGATGAGCCTTCTCGTGGGGCTTGAGAGAATTGTAGAAAAGTTGGGCTTGATTGTAATGCTCCTGAAATTTCACTCCGCGGACGCGTTGTTTCATACCCTCAACTTTCTGTTGAAATCTTGTTTTGTTGTCAACGTTAAACAACAATTCAGATGAAGGTTTTATGGCTCACTCTATATATCCACCTTCTGACGGTGGGACTGGGCAACCTGCATTTTTCCGATTTGGATAATAATTAAAATTATTGGTGTTTATGCGGTGGTTCATCTTGCCATCGCGATGATGATTCAGAACAGGACAAACAGGACGATTGATAGGGAGCTAAGATGATGTCTTAGAATGCAAGAAATATGAACGGGAAGGTGACTTGCCTGTTCCCAGTTGATGCCTAATCGGGAAATCTGAGTATCAAAGTAAGAGAAGTTCCGACCTTGAAGAAGGGGATCATCGCTGAATCCTATACCAGGAACGACGTGACTGGTACAAAAAGCGACTTGCTCGACTTCGGGGAAATATTCTTCTACGGTCTTATTCAGCTCAAATTCCCCAATAGGTTGGACGGGAACTAGCTCTTCCGGCCAAACTTTGGTGGCGTCGGAGGATGTCAAAATCAAAATTATCCTCGTCTTTCTCTTCAATAACCTGAATTGCAAACGTCCACTTGGGATAACAGCCGCTCTCAATCGCTTCATTGAGGTCCTTCCGGTGAAAATCTAAAAATAACGAATAGAAAAAAGCGCTACTTAGCGTTCAAAAAGGCCTACCAGGGTCTTGGCCGCATATTTTCAGCGCCTCGTCCCAAACAAGACTGTGAACGCCAAGTTCTGGGATCATGTGAAATTTCACAAAAAATCTTTGACCCTGAGCATTAATGAGGGTATAGGTGTTGACACCAAATCCTTGCATCATCCGAAGAGAGCGCGGAATACCTTCAATGCAGATGAGTAAGCAGATAGGTGACAGAACTCGAACAAGGCCTACCTCGGTCAGACATAACCCACATGATCATATGCGCGGCTAGAAACAACATAAAGAAGGATGGTGGATGAGGTGGACACAAATACATACACTCTGATTGAAGGCCAACGAAATCCCAAAAATTATTATGGGCACTTTGTCCTTGCGGAACCTCATAACGAGGCTCAGGTTTGACAGCATGGACGATGTCGGGAAATTTCATGGCTTCTTGGATGAAGAAAACCGGTATGTCATTTCCGACAATGTCCCAATTACCTTCTGGAGTATAGAACTTCACTGCGAATCCACGAACATCACGAACAGTATCCTGTGATGACCGTCAATAGGCACAGAGCGGGACATTCAAGAAAACCCACTGCGCTACCACGAGAGCCCTGAACGGTGCTGAACCTAATGAAGATAGGTGTCTCTCTGGACGGGTCCGTTAAAAGAGGCGCATATGTGTACTTGGAAGCACGATCGTCAAAGACTCGAAAGGTGCCGTGAGCTCCGGTGCCACGAGCATGAACGACGCGTTCAGGGATACGCTCGTGATCGAAACGGTGAATTTTTTCACGTCCAATTTGGTCCTCAAGCAAAGTAGCACCGGTGTGTTGACCGTCAGACACTTTCAACCTGACATGGTAACAATGAAAACAATTTCTATGTGGAATGTGGAACATAATTTACCAAGTATCTGTGTTGGAAATCTTGACACCATGGTCAGTTGTTAAACCCGACCCACTCGGGCAATCAATAATGTCGCGCTTCAAGTCAGCACGTTTTGGATTGTCGGTAAGCATTTCGATGCCACCTTGTACGGCTGAAACAAGAGAAGACATGATGGAAAATACTAACAGGTCGAACTGCTTCTATATAGCAGAGGTCTCAGAATCAGTCACAATCGTCGATCGGTGGAAATGAGAATGACGCGCTGACGTACTGCGATCGAACGGGTGATGACTTGCACTGAGATGAATACTTGGAATATTCGAGGTCCAGCATCACCGACAGAGTTTATGCGGACGCTCGAAAGCTGGATGAGACCACTAGCTATAAAATACAATGAAATAGATAATAATGAACTTATCTGTTACATGTCCCTTGCAAGACAAGTACGGACAAATATTCGGTAATTCACTCGAGAGTCCATTTCATGAGTATCAAAAATTCAATTCATGATGATCCTGCATCAGTCGCCCAATCAGTGTCTCGGATATATATTTACTCACTTTGAACAGACGCGCCGACAATCTCAGGTGGTTAGCACACAGAAGAGTAGAATATTAGTCTGAGTTTTGATTGACTGTATCTTGGACGTTTCAGTCCCCGTATTGGAGCCAGAGATTTTACAACCAGATGGCCGTTTCGTCTTCTCTTGAAGAGGCTCCCTTATCATTAAAGCGCCAACAATGCTAACTCCTACGGTACTGTCATAAACTTGAAGATTTACATGAGGAAACTCAGCCATTGAGATCAATCAGAAGTCAAACGCATGATAGCCTGTCAGGCTTGACAGACAAGGTTCCATGCAAAGCCCTGATGACAGTCGACAGCCCCGAAAACACAATCTAACAAATATCAAAAATAACATCACATTTAGTTGAATGGGGCCGAGCAAATCTAGATAATTTCTAAACCTACACACGAGCGCAATAAGCGAGCTACCGTAGTTGCAAGAAATTGACCCACCGATAGGCAGCTCGGAAAGAGCGTAAAAGATTTTCTCGGGTATCCTTTGCCGGACTTCAGGGTCAAGGATAATTCAACTTTTTGGTTTTCTTGATACATCCCTTCCGTCTCCTTCCCTTCCGTCTCCTTCCCTCCCCCGCCTGTCGTGCCCTGGTAAGACGGGGCTCCGAAGAGCCTACAATACCGTCAGATATCGTCATCGTCGGAGTAGAACTCATCTTCGTCGTCATCAACGGAGACCAAGTTGGTAAAGTCAATCTTGTAACGCAAAAGACCACCGATGCCGCCGAAACCTTTGACAAATTGTGCACCTTCTTGGGACTTATTGGTGACGAACTCAAGAGCAGCGCCGAATTCCTTGTACTTCTCAGCAAACCACTCAAGTAAGGACTGGGGTTCAACAAGCTGTTCCATTTCCACGCCGGTCGACTTATCAATAAACTTCTCGCGATCCTTCTCTTGTTCCTTGTTAACGTGGATAACAATTTCCTCTAAAAGCGCCGTTTCAACTCCCAATCATTCTGAAAAGCTATGATTTGTCATACCTCCAGCAGCATTACGGAGGACATAACGGGTGATATCTAGATTTTCCCAAACAATAAGGGTTTCGACAGCACCAAGCTCAAGGGCTTTGAGGGTATCATCAACACCAAAACAGTACTTGCCAGTGTCCTGGCTAATCTCGTCAAAGTACTTCTGAATGAGCCTCTTTTCCTGGACAAATTTGACATTTGAAAGAGAATCCGATGAACTTTCGATAGCCTTAATTGTGTAAGGATTAGAAAATTGAGAAATACGCTTGACTGATACCTGATTAAAACCATTCTCTCCGCCGTAACTGACATCGACTACCTTGATAATTTTGGCTGCAAGACGTTGATCAAGCATATCACTCTGGCTGAGCTCGGTTTTGAAGTCTGCAGAGCCAGCGAGCACGAGTCCAGTCACGTTGACCTTGTCATTGGTGATGAAGTGTTGAACCGCCAACTCTGCGACTTTGCGGACATAATTGTGACGTTTTTCATCGCGAAGACGGGAGAAACGGAGGGCGGATTGACCACCGCGTCCATGCTTTTTGGGGAGGTCGACGGTGAACTTGTGCAAGACCTCGCGTGTGTTTCCCGCAAGCACACCGAATAAAGTACCATTACCATCCATTACGATAAAGCCGAAACGCTGATCAGACTCGAGTAGTTCGGACAACGCCTCAGTATGGAATTTGTTATCGCAAAGATAAAGAGAACTAAGGAATTGATTAATGAAAATCAAGAAAAAAATGATATAGTCATTTACGTGTTGATGGGCTTGTGAGGCTCAAAATCGAAAGAGACCTTCTTTTCCTTGCCTTCATCCGTCAGGATAGTGCCAACAAATAAGACCAACCCGTTGGGTGGAACACGATTATAGAGCTTAAGTCGCTGTTGGGTACTAGTTATCGCAGCGAGTACAGACAGGCGGTTCACACGGGATTTGATATTAGATGCAGTCCCAAATTCCTGTGTCAACATAGCAGACGCGCGAGGGATTTGGTCCTAGATGATACTGGCTTAAATGGAATAAGAGAATGAATTCATCAATTTACTTTGGGCGGAAGAATGAGACTGATCATAGAGGTTCCCGCTCTAAATGTCCATCAGACGACTAGAAATTGAGATAATAAGGGCTGACCCTCGAGCCGCATCTAGACTTCTGATGAGCCTCTTGACCTTCCACATCTGGATGTTCTGATCTGCAGTATCTGGGATACTCATGGTCGGTGGTCAGAGAAGAATACACAAGAAAAAAGACGAGCGACACTGCTTCGCTGGCCGGCGGTCAGGAGAAAGATAGGGAAGTGATCGGATCGACAAAGTTTTCACGTCTTGTTTGCACTTGTGTCACCATCGAAGTAATTTCTTAATTGCTTGATATATTCATCATGTCGACCAGCTCAAACAAACGTTGCGCGTCGCCAGAAGCACTAGGGGACAAATCAGAAAAACGCACCAAGCTAACGCCCGAAATACTGGCTTCCGATCCCGTCTCATCAGAGATTGGAGCCCCTTCCTCTGAAACACAAGCCAACGTACCAACTTCGACCAGCAATTCGTCTCTCAGACAAGAAGAAAATCAAAAAAAACTAGAAATCAAGAAGCGCGTCAAGATCAATAAGCTAGCAGCGCCCAGACCTTTCCCTGCTGTCGCTGCCTCTGCTTCTGCAACCGGGCCATGCTCTTCCCACACTGAAGGGAAAAATTACATTTGTCTGACGCGTAAAACTCCATTGGGTGCATATATGCGTAGATGCAAAAACTTGGTTGTCAATGACGGGTACGTTTCCCTCATACTGTTACGTCCAAAGTACGGTCCAATAAACCAACTATCCTAGATACAAAACTCTCCACTTGCACGCAGCTGGTGCCGCAATTCCTCTATTACTTCAGCTTACTTGCGCTTTTCCTTCCATTTCTCCCTTTTCAAGAGATGAGATTCACACGGAAATCTCCACTGGGACAGTAGAAGTCCGAGATGAGATTATCCCTGAAGATGAGGAAGAAGATATCGCATACAGAACCAGGGGGAAATCAACTCTTTATGTCATCTTTCGCATTGGTGATGGCCCGTCCGAGGAAAAGGTTACTGAACATCCCAAATCCTCGAAACCGCGTAAAAAGCCAAAGAAGGCTGCAAAGAGAAGAGAAATTCTCATTTACAAGGAGCCAGAGCAGGAGCAAGAAAGCATTTGACCATGCACAACCACTGGACCATCTTTTGCCCCACATTTTTTTCATGAATCTCACTCAAGTTGGAATTACTTCTGATCACCACACGCTGGCCATTCCATCATTGTCAATTCTTCAGATAATCAGATAATGCATCTGCTCTTGAAAAAGTTGACACGATTAGACCCTCATTATGTCCCTGCAGAACATTGACTCCCATGAATGACCGTATTCTCACAAGGCCGTACAAAGCTTGGCATGTCGTCTGATCTATTGTTGGTCCACATGAATGAGATCAACCTTTCCATGAGGTGTGAGCCATGAGCTTCCCCCTTTCAGTGCGATGGCATCCAGATTAACCCTTGAGTGGATGGATTAAACTCTTGTAGAGATTATGAGACGAAGCTGAGAGGAGAGGTTCAAGGTGAATTGGATTATATTGTCTAATGGTAGATACTTAGCTTTTATATCTAGGATGAATTAAGTAGAGAGAAGCTAATATATTTATCTGGAAAGCCCTATGGCTGTGCTTATCTGTATGACTCGGCTTGCTTACCGAGGTAAGTCCCAGAATATTCTGCAACTCTTTCCCCAGGTATTGGACAGCCTGGCTGCTAAGAGGCCCGAAATATTCCAGTATTTCCCAGTGAGATCTTTTTAAATGTACGAAAGAAAGCCGATGATACCAATAACTCATCATGACAATCAATGTCATCCCTACTTCCGCTGAGGCTCAGCCAGACATTGCCTACCATCCTGACGAGGCGAAGTGGAGAGCTCGCACTGCTCGCAGACTCACAGAAGATCCTACTTTGCCCACGCAACCTCTGCCTGAGGGCTTCCCCCCACAAGTTGACGGTCCTATTGTTTGGGAAGGCAAAGATTTTATTGACGAAGATCAGTGGATCGTGAATTTGACTGAAAATCAACTTCATGAGATAGATGGGGCTCTCAGACACTTCCAGAGTAAGAGGTCCCTCGTTATTCGTAAAAATTGTTTCTTACTCTATCCAGGCCTCAATAAACCCTTGGGGCATATTGATCGAGAAACTTTCCCATTACCTAGTCTCGCTCCTGTCCTGCTTGGTCTTTCTGGAGAACTGTATTCTGGCCGAGGGTTTTTTGTCCTGAGGACGATTCCCGTAGAGAAATACAGCCACGAAGAAATTGTAATTATCTATTGTGGTAAAGACTTTCATTTCCCAGATTTTGATATTACTGAATTCCATTAAAGGTATTTCATCTTTTATTGGCTCCGCTCGCGGAAGACAGGACGTTACGGGAGCCGTGATTGCTCACATCAAGGACCTCAGTGTCTCTCATGCTCATGAAAAGGGGCACAAAGGAAACACAGCTTATACCACTGATAAACAGGTTTTCCACACGGACGTTGGCGACCTTATTGCGCTCATCTGTCTCTCAACGTCTGAAGAAGGTGGAACCTCACGTCTCTGTAGTGGTCCCCGTATCTACAATGAGATAGCCGCCACACGCCCTGACTTGATTCGGGTTCTCTCTGAACCTTGGCCACATGATAGGTGGGGCTGGACCTTCATGTCAATTATATCTCAGATTGAATAATACCTATTCCTAGCTTTGGTGGAAGTCCAGGATACACGTACAAACCCCTTCTCTACTGGGAGGATGGCCACATTGTCATTCAATACACCCGCCGTTTGTTTACAGGGTATGGGGAGCAAACACGTAGTCCTCATATTCCTGCCATCACAGAGGCTCAGGCTGAGGCACTTGACACCTTACAATTTGTCGCAGAAAGATTATCCCTGGCCCTTAACTTCCGCAAGGGAGATATTCAGTATATCAATAGTCTCGGTCTCCTGCACGCCCGAGATAGTTTCCGCGACAGTCCTGAGAAGACGTGAGTACCTTTTGTCATATTTTGCTTTCCGACTTTCCTGGAACATTTGCTCATAGGGTGTCGTCACATTTTCCAGGCGACACCTGATACGTCTATGGCTCCGCAATGACGAACTGGCATGGAAAACTCCTGAGCCTTTGCAGCCGAATTGGAAGAAGTTGTATTCAGTCAGTCCTGACCAGCAGAGATTCCCGCTCCAACCCGAGGTCAGGAAAAAGGATAACAATCCCATTCGCTGAATTATATCTCCTTTGGCGTCTACAGAGATAACTTCAAATGCACTCAACATATGTTGATAAATCGTAAATACAATACATGGATGATCCTGAATTTTCTATCACCGCCAAGCGCCGAAATAAAACGTCAGGCAAACGCTTCCATTTTGATGGTTGAACCTCAGACCAATTCATTGAGCACTTCAATAGTCAATTTGAACTTCTTCGGTTCCGTGGATTTACCTTGGCATTCTGAAAGATCTCAATGGGGCACCTTGACAACGAGTAGTAGCCAATGCATAGTCTATTCTGCACGTTCACACACCAGACTAGTGTTTTGTGCATGGTGCATGTTGCATGACGTAGACGTGCCAAACTCCCCCCACACAGCTGACACGTCCCTTTCTAACTTTATGCATAAGATTGGGCCTCATTTTACTGATATTCATACTCAGGGCGCTGGGAACAACATCCTTTGTATTTCTCTTTCCGAGAAATGCCAAGAGGATTCCGCAGCCAGTTATTCCACAGTCACTTCGATGGCTCTCAGGCGTTCTTATGAGGTCAATCTATCGATCTGATCTCGACATAGATCTCTACCAATACCTTTGGCCTGAATCGCGTGCCTTTTGAGACGAGAAAATCTGATCTGATTTGGTTGGTTGGTGTGGTATTCAACCCGCCCCGTGAATGCACAAAACGCGGTTGTCTGTCCCACGAACACGCGGTGTCAATTGTACTTGGACACCGAGAATCGTGGAAAGAGATTTTGGAGCAATGGAAAAGGATAGGCAAGGTCACCCAGTTTATCCATGGGAATAAAGTGAATTTACTTGATATCACTGATCAACTTATCAAAAGCTTCATATTTTTCCAGCATGTATCCATTACCCAATGCTAGCTCAGTGACTTGTTTCTTTGTTCGGAAACACAGAGATTTTGACTCTTCACATATATCGTCAGAGGGAATCCTTACCAGACACTCCCAGTCCACCTCCCACTGATACAACAAGATGCCTGTATCTGTAGCGATTCAGCCTGATATTCAATATCATCCAGACCCACTCAAGTACAAAGCACTCACGGCACGTCGCCTGGAACAGAATCCGGAATTGTTGAAGATGTCACTCCCTTCTGGATTCCCCACCAAGGTGGAGGGGCCCATCGTCTGGGAAGGTAAAGATTGGGCCAACGAAGATCAATGGGTCTATAAATTGAACGAAGAAGAAATACAAGAGATAGAATGTGCAGTAGCACACTTTGAAAGTAGGATGCTTCGTTTTCCTCCAGGTTTCTTTGTTAAATTCCTCGATAGGTCTCGGAAAGCCCCTGGGTTATGTCAATCGGGAAACATTTCCACTTCCGAACCTGAGCCCGAAACTTCACAGATTGGCCGAGGAACTTTACACTGGTCGAGGTTTCTTCGTCTTAAGGACCATTCCTATTGAGAAGTACGATCGTACCCAACTTGCTATAATCTATGCAGGTCCGTTCTTGTCTTTGTCTGACTTATTATAAATCTCCGAGTCATCAGGTGTTTCGTCACATGTGGGTTCTGCTCGAGGGAAGCAGGATGCCACTGGTGCTGTGCTCGCACATATCAAGGATTTGACCGTCAGTCATGCATGTGAGCAGGGTGGTATTGGTAATTCAGCCTACACTACGGACAAGCAAGTCTTCCACACGGACGTCGGGGATCTTATCGCATTGTTTGCCCTGGACAATGCAATAGAGGGTGGTACATCAAGAATCAGTAGTGGACCGAGAGTATATAATGAGCTCGCGGCAACCCGGCCCGACCTCATCCATATTCTTGCTGCTGAGTGGCCTCTTGATAGGTTGGTCAAATAAGTCGCATAGGCATCGATTCTAAATTACAGCGCGTTTTTCTAGTTTTGGCGGTAACCCGGGCTACACCAAGCGGCCCCTACTTTATTATGAGGATGGCCACATTATCATTCAATATTCGCGTCGCCACTTCACTGGTTATGGCGAACAGAAGCGTAGCATGAACATTCCGCCCATTTCAGAAGGACAAGCAGAAGCCTTGGATGCTTTGCATTACACAGCAGAGAAATTCTCGCTCGGGTTGAACTTCCAAAAGGGGGATATTCAGTACATCAACAGCATGGGACTTCTTCATGCTCGAGATGCCTTTAAGGATAGTCCTGAACACACGTAAGTAAATATTAGCTCGAAAGTTCATATTTTCAGTGCATTTGTGATCAACAGTCGACACTTGATCCGTTTGTGGTTGAGAAATGACCAACTAGCGTGGAAGACGCCTGGCTACCTCGATCCCATCTGGCAGAGATTATATTCTGTTACTCCTGAGGAGCAGCGTTTCCCTCTAGACCCCGAGATTAGAAGGAAAGCGAATGGAATGACTAAATAAACACAATGATACCGATTGTTATTGAGAAATGCAAGGGGCCTATAAAACCCGACTTCACCGAAATCTGTTATATGAGTGATCGCAATGTCGGAACAGCCTCTCGTGGACGATAAACCAATGTGATTACTCAGCACTTAGCGCAGACACGCAAACAGAGTTGAAAGCAGAATTCACTATGAAATACATACCAATAAGGAAAGGTGGCGCGGACAATGCTGGTCTACGTGCTTGTGATCACCTCAATATAAAAAGGTTCAATCGACAGACAAATAGGTGTTTGAACAATCAGTGGAACACACTGAGTGGCTTTTGTTATGTTCTGCGATCATGCACCGCGTATCGTGGGACAGAAACAATACGCCATTGTTATTTTGGCCCAAGAAATGTAAACCATGTACCGGAGTGGCTTGCAGTGCACTGAGGGGCTATTCGTTTATATTCTAGGTGATCAAGTTGTTTGAGGTGATTTTTCTGCTCTCTGTGAACCTCCCAAGTATTTTCGGTTGTTGACGATATGTACAGCCACTTCGGCTTGGCGAATACGCAAGACACCGGCTTCCGTATCAGGAGGTGGAGCGTACCACTCCTGCTCATATTTATCTACTCCCTGTTTTTCCCCACCACCCCACACTCTCTCCATCTTCAATCTCTGCTTCTGCTACGACAGACATTGACATTTTCCAATATGGTGTTTGTGGTAGCGCGCACGTCCGTGCGTAAGGTTGCCAACTTCATCTCGCATGGGGGTTACAACGGGCCCGGTGCCCATAGACTTAGAAACGGTGTTCCGATCGGGCATGCATCCGCGAATATTCGTCCTCCTCCTAGTCTAGGACTACACCGTATAAATTGTTTACACAAACTCTTTTTCTCAAATTTCACTCGGAATTTTGAAGCACCCATGTTACGAGTACCTACTCACTGCAGAAATATGGGAACTAATCGTTCTCTCCACTCAGGAACAATTACTTCTATCAAATCTGGGCTTTCATTCCATGCCCGTACAGCATTGTCTTCGGGGCTTCGACATCATCTGCCTCGTCCTCCTTTTATTGGAGTACAAGTGACCACTAATGTCGGCCTAGGCCTTGCCAGAAATTTTTCTACCGCACGGCCCATTTTTCAGAATATTGTCGACAATGTTCCCGTAGTCTGTCGTGCTTTCTATGAAGCAGACCTTGACTTGAGAAAGGGTCACGCCAAACGCCCGAGGAACAGACCATCGATCCAAAATAAAACAAAGGAGGCGCCGAAGCCCCATGGTAATCCACGGGCCATTTTACAAGATAACGAAGCAGATATTGCTCGTTATTTTGACGATTACGTCGCTCCTGTAACAACCTACCTCCTTGTGCCACTCGCCCCTACTCCCTCTTCTCGAGCACCTCTTTCTGAAGAGCCTGTTCTCTCCATGGATTTGCCGATGTTGCTTCCACCTCTTCCAGTGCTTCAGCAGCACCATGCTGCCTTTGAGAGACACGGTGCTCGTATTTCAAGTCTTTTCCTTCGCTTGAATCAAGCCAGTGTATGGTCCAAAGGTGTTAGTTGTTCATCTTACAGCCATGGTGGTGAAGATGCCGAACGATGCACCATGCTCACAGTTGAATTCACTGGTTGGACTGAAGCCGAAGTCAGGGCAGTGATTGGTGAGGGAGGCACTGGCTGGTGTGAGATTATAGAGTGCAAATCTGACGATGCTGATGCTGATGAGTTGTCCGAGTACTCTGCCACTGAGCCAGATGAGATAGCTGGGATAGCTGGTGTGAAGGATAGTGAACACAACCAGGTCTCATCGTCTTTCGTCATGCCCACCATTGATTTATCATCTCCTGGCTTCGAATCGAGTCTCTCTTCCCCTTCCCCAGATTTTTCGCTTTCGAGCATGGCCTTTTCGTCCCGATCTATGTCGCCCTTCTCAGGTTTTGATGATCCATGGTCCGACACTCGGTCAGAGAACGGTGTCGAGTCCAGGAATTATGGCAGTTCATCAGAAAGATCAAGTGAAAGAAGTTGGTAGAGGGTGGGCGTCTTGGAGTTTAGTACTCGACACTTAAGTTATTGGAGCTCAGTTTGAAGATATGGCATTTCTTTTCACATCGATGTTTCTTTTGTAATATACTCTCTTGGAATGATGAAACTGTTATATTCCCTTCCAACCACTTGTCAGTTGTTCCAGAGTCGCAAACCCTATTCGTTCATGATCGTTTGTTAAAAATAGTCTCAAATGTGGTTGCTTGATACCTGTGCAGAGTTGATCAGAGTTGAGGCTCACGACATACTGGCAATGGCTGTTAGCAACTCACCCGATGTTGCTGTTTCCGGGATCGTGGAACATTATGTATCCTCGATTGTCTTCAAGGTTCAGTTCGTCCTTCAACCACTTGGAAAACTTGCTGCTATATATCTCGTTTTGATCAGGGTCAAGATTCCCCAAGCTAGTCTGATAAGTGCCTGTGATGAATACAGAGGGCATCCAAGTAGAATAGAAACTACACACGATTGTCAATTCGAAAGCAGGCTGATGATTACCTCCGAAAGTGATGGTGTCATTGTAATCGTAACGAACAGTGATGTAGGCCTCGGGTTTACCCAAGACTTGTGCGCCGAACTGAAATCCCAACCATCAATCATGACGAGGCTCCAAGGGAAATACAGACCTAACACAGACCTCCGAAAACCTGAGGGTGAATGCTTTTGGATCTTGAACCTGTTATGACAGGTTAGTCCATTACCATGCTGCCTTAAACCCGCCTGTATCTACTCACCCGAACATTGGTAGTGAGAACCAGAGACGGCATTGTAAGTCTGCTTGAGTTGTTGGAAGGCTGATGAAACAGAGTATGAGGGGTTATATGTCATCTAAATCAGGCTGATTTGGGGAGTTTCCCATCATCATTGAACTTATCAGGATTCGGCTAAGATTTAGTCATAAGAAATACACGACAACCTTCCAAAACGTAGCGCTACAAGAATACCCCGAGGTCAATGGAATCTATTGGACTGATGCTGATCACAAGGATTGTTGTAGACTAGAGTATCAATCAATCGGCGTTGAATGGAGGCATCTCCTGCTTTCTTCCTTTGACGGGCCACACCTCTTCCATTGAAGAAGCATTCCATAATCGGCCGCCTCGGGCAACATACCTCAAGTCCTTGGTTGAACTAATATCATCGTTCAAGAGATCAACTCCAGCCGGATAGATGATGTAGTCCGCTAGCTTTCCTGCAGAGAGCGAACCTAACGACAGGAACATTCCAAGCGTCTGGGCACCAGAAGAAGTAGCGGCTCGGATAACCTTAATAATAGTTTAGAACACAACCAAAAATATGTCCGCGAAAACGTACGTCGTAATTACTCAATCCTCCTTGCTTGGCAAACCACATCTCTGCGTGATAATTTAATCCGAGGGGCGGTTCTCCATGAGCACCGATGTGCGTCAAAAGTCCCATCTCGGTCATCTTAGCTTCGGATTTGGAAGTATTGAACAAGGCATAGGCTGAACACAAAATATAAACAAATAAGTAACCAAGTTGAAGAAGATGGCTTTACATGACAAAGGACGAGCAGTCGATTCAGAAAGTCCCTCCAAGATGTCATGTCTCGTAAATCGCCGGAGTCTGTTAAATGATTAACCATTTGTATACATGGCTGAACAGTCAAATTATACTTTGGATCGTTGGGAACATCTTGATGGGCCCATACGAATTGTTCACCAAAAGCTCCTCCATAGTTAACGACATGAGTAGGGGTGGACCCGGTACCACTGAGAGCAAAAAGAATTTGAACATCATCGTACAGGATAGGAACAGGAATGGCATGTTCGACGGTTGTCATCCCTAGAAAAAATATAAGAGACGTCGCCAATTTGAACAAGGAAGGGCTGACCATCGATGATATACGTCAAGTCCCAGTCATAGTTCATCCCACCTTCAGGAACACAAAGCATAGACATGTTGTATGCAGCACCCAAGAGCCTCTGCCGGGAAGCGCTGTGCGATCTTCATACTTTGTATATATATACACTGCGTAAACTCACCGAGAAGGAATATTGTAGTTTTTGTAGGAGATACTGGCAGGTCCACCCTGTGCTTTGATTCTCAGCAGAGCTGAATTTGCTTCATCTTGTGTGGCAATATCCTGATGGATTGGATATTGTCCTGCTCCGTATATGATATCACCCACGGTGTAGATGCGGGGTCCAATCATCTGCCCACGTTCAATCCTGCTCCTTTCAACAAATCCTTCAACATTGTCCGCGCTAGGACTAAAGTCCAAATATTAGAACTGACTCTAGCGGGAGACTAAATGAATTGACTTGTGTAGGGTTGTCACACCATAGGCAAGGAAGGTCTCCATTTCCCATGATTTGGCGGGGTATCTGACCATAAATCCGTCCCAATGGGCGTGAACATCGATAAACCCGGGGACGATAAATCCTTTCGGCGGTCATCAGGCAAATAATGAGACAGCAGCCAAAATTCACCTCTTTGGGCATCGATGACTTGAGCACGGGCAGGGATAGAGAAATTCGATAAGATAGGCCCGGCGTGCTCAATCACACCACCACGGGTGATGAGAACGCCATTTTTAATTAGGTCGTCTTCAAGACGGCCGGTTTCCATTGTAAGAATGGTGGCATTCATAATAATCAGTAGGTCAGAATCCTCTTGGCCATCAAATAGCTCTTTGCGTGTCTCTTGCAAAGATGTAGCTTCTTGTTTAAGACGAGCAATATCGGTGGAGTGCTCGATGACAATCTCATGATGGTCCACTAATTCATGGACGCAGGAGATTCCAAAATCCAAACGATCTTGTTCTATTGCTAACGCACACTGCTTCAGCTTGGAGACTTCCAAGGAATGGATAGAGGGTCCTTATAGGAGTCAGAAACGACTCAAGTGAAGATGGGAAAGCATACCAAGGAACCAGAAAACCCTCTTGCCGTCCCCACTCCACGAAATATCATGCCCGCCGTCTAAGCTTAGTCTTGCCAGCCCCTTCGTTGCGTTTGCCGGTTTCGACCAAACGTCCTGCTCCTCTTTAGCTGCTTTTCCTGGAGCCAAATACACATGGAAAAAGTCGACGAATGAGATATAATCTGGAATGTCATCCTTGCCTGTCGGTGAAATAGTCAACTCGGCTGACATGCGGCCAGATGCAATCACATCATGCTCATACTCTCCATTGCCATCGGGGCCTTTCTTAATATTGACAGTGAAGGCAGTCTGAGAGTCTTGCACGAGCAGCTTGTTGGCACCGTCAAAGAATCGCATATTGACGCGGTCATCGGGATTAAGATTGGACGGCACATATTTGATATTTTTCAGATAAATTTTCTTTCCGTCACCGGTGGGCAAATCAAAATTGGCAATGTACAGACCCGGATTTGCTGTGGCAAGAATGCCCCCTGTAAGGGTATCCTCTCCCGTTTTCACAAAGGCTAAGCGCCTGGATGACCCAAGGCAATCACAAACGACAGGGGAGAGATAACGCCCCAAAGGCAAACCCTCAAAATCATATGTGGCACCAGTCTCAAGGGATGACAATTCAAATGATGTAAACCTAGTGTCTGACCAGCGCGCATGGATGACGAAATCGCTTCTTCCCGGCACGAAGCTCGGCGAGTAGTATGGGGCTAGTGTGTCAGAGACAGGTATCTGGACAGTTTTCCCGGATCGAAGATCGTGTATATAGGTCAAACCAGCGCCCTCGAAAACAGTTTGTTCCCCGGTTTCGTCAACTCGAAGGTTTTTGAGGGAATGGATGCGTTGGGTGTTAGCAGTTTCTTGTTGAAGGATATCTACACCTCCCTTTAGTGTCCGAGCGAGCTTCTTTGAGACGCGGGCATGGAAGCGTATGGGCGAAGGCGTTCCAAAGAGAATCTTCTCTCCTTGATCATTAACCTTGAGAGGAACACGATAGATCTGGCCTGCTGCCCATATGATCACAGCGTCGTCGGAAGATGAGAAAGCGAAAGAAGGGTAGGTGCCCATAGGGGCAGATACGGCGGTCAGATCATAAGTAAGTCCAAACCAAACATAGTGCAGAGTTCCAATGTGAAGATCCCTATTGACGGATTAGAAACGTGGAGCGTTAGATAGGAGAGGAGGTACTTGAGTACAAGAGCTTCTTGATCTCTAACTCGACGGACAAAGGCCAGAGTCCGACGATCGTGCGAGAGTTCTGGTCTGCTGGCACCTCCTGGGTACGCATCAATTAGTGTTTGGGTGGTACCGGTAGTCAAATTTCTCTGAAAAATAGAATATATCCCCTGGTGGACATCTGAAACGCGATGAGAAAAATAAATTTGAGTCTAAAAAAGCTGTAACATCCTGCTGATTGGATACTTACCCTTGCTGTACTCAAATGCGTTGGAATCTTTGACATTCTTCGCATATATGATAGTGTCCTCGCTGAGCCATATGAATTGTTCAGGACCAATTTGCTGGCTCTCATAATCATCAACCATCCATCCAAGGGGTAGTGAGCGACTAAGGACACGAAAACCACTACTAACGGGTACGGGTTTCTGACCATGGCGCAGGTCTTCGAGGGATGGAGCTTCGTATTGCCAACCTTCGCCAGCCCCAAGGGAACGAGATGAAGTATACCATTTCGTGGCAATGACACTGGAGCCAGAAGGGTGGAACCTGGCATCCGATACCCATCTGTACGTTTCGTTGGTAATTCTGTGTGCTGCAGGACTCTCAGCCAAGAAGTTTCAGTTAACTTGAAAAACTTACCCCACGCACGACCCTCCCTTACTAGACGGTTATGCCTCCTCTTCTCTGATTCAGGTATGCCCTCTTTCAATAGAGCTTCCTCTTGTACTTCGACCCGTAAAGCCATCTGTAGCTCCTCATTCCGGGTATTGGCGCTAGTGATATCCATGGCACCGCATCCCTTCCATTCAGAAATCCAGATATTCTCTATTCCGAGCTCAGCATCGCTCCTGAATACAAAACGTTTCCCATCCGGAGAGAAATGAGGATCTGTGTCGTGAGGGACGCCCCTGAGAACCGGGCGCGCACGCACACTCTTTCCTGAAACTAACACTTCACTACCGGGGAGACAATAAATATCACCAAGCATATCAAATACTATATCCCCAGAAGCAGGATTGACATCGAGACGCAGCCACGTCCCCTCACGAACATCATAATTCAACAACCTGGGATAGTGGTAATCCGTTGAGATGTCCCAGGGGGTTTGTTCTCTGATTGGCCAGACATTGTCCTGCCATTCCGCAGCTGGGTCGACCTTCTTAATGGAAACATGGCGCAGATTTGTCTCGCGGAAAAATGTCCAAGCAGCCTGGAGCAAAGAGGAAAAAATACCAGCAGTGAAGAGGAGACCGAGATAAGCACGGATGCGCTCCCCCTTTGACTTTCTGGCTGGTCGAGCGTGGACTGGTAACAAGGCAGAGGGTTCCTTATTGTTGTGATCAACCTTGAGGGACATGGTGTTGGGGGCTAAAGATCATTCGCGAGCGCTCATTACCCAAGGTAAGGTGATAGTTTATTTCAGATACTTGCACAGGAAAAGTAAATTATTACTATAAAAATTACAGCTTGAAACTACGAGAATAACGAGATTTCTGGAGGCTGGTCAAGAAAAAATAATCAATGAACTTGAAGGCGAACTGGAAAGCATTGACAACTCACTGGCCCTCTTGTCTCGAAAGCAAGCCAATCACCCGTTCCTGTGGGCAACAAACCCATTTGCTGACACTTCCACAGACCGATACCCAAACCAACAAGATGACAGAGGAGGAACACGACTTTTTGGAGGAACAGCGTGGTGAATGCTTTAGAATCCTTTCCCGCAGGTGCAAATTGAGCAAATGCTTAATATTAAAAGCAACTTCAGAGAGGCGACTAGCAGACATAAAAAGGACACGTACTGCTGTTGACTTTGAAGAAATTCACAAAAGGACTCCACAGGAGCATCACAATCACGCCCATGCTGAAAATCTGTACTTGAGAGCCCGACATATAGAGCATGATCAAGTTCATTGGCACTTGCTTCGCTGGGCCAATGGCGACGTCCCATGCTCGGGAGGTCTTGAGTGAGTCCAGAGACTTAGCTGGGATGGCTTTGCTTTTGGACTATTAGAGTCATAAGTTTGTGGAACGAATTGCAAAAACAAATGCAAGTCACAGAAGCACCCCACTGTTTAGAGAACCCTGGGGGAGGTTGAAGTTTGGGCCTTTGGAAGTAAGCATTAGTATTTCGAGGTTTCAGATGATTTGGTGGTACTACTTGGCAGCAGATTCTAAACCAGAGTAATCCAAGGGGGTTCTTGTGACCATTTGCAGCTAGCAAGCAGAGTGGATTACTCTTGACTATCTCCATCACGTGGGTACAGCTGTGAAATACGCTGGAATACGGACCCGTCAATATATTAAGACTACAGCACATGCCTACTCGTAAAAAACAATCTACACAGATGGTTGGCCTGGAAAAGGTGAGCCAAATCCAGGTGGAGGAGGAGGAGGCGCAAAATTGCCATACACCGGCACTCCCTGAGGAGGGGGAGGAACGGACATTCCCATCATAGGCGGGGCCATACTCATTGGTGGTACCACCGTCTGCTGAGGTGTAAACCCAGGTGGAGGCGGGGGTTGTGCAAGGATACCAGCAAACTGCCCTTGATAAGGACCTTGGAAGCCTGGAATAGGTGGCCGAGCACCGAAGCCCATTTGGGCAGGTCTTGCAGTCACCGGAAGTGCATTGTTTTTGCGAGCCTGAGCAGTCAAAAGACGCTCAGCTGCTGTGCCGTGGCGTTCACCTTTGCCATCCTTCTTGAATGCATACTGCACAGTGATAGCCTTGTTCATGAGGAATTGGCCATTCATAGACTCAATAGCGGCATCTGAAGCTTCAAAATCTGTGTAGGAGACAAAACCATAGCCTTTTGAGGTTCCACTTGAGGTATCACGAGCAATCTAGGGTTCCAATCTTCAGGGGGAAACAGGTTACATGCAAAACTACTCACCTTGGCTGTCGTCGCCATCATACCAAAAGCACTAAATGTATCGTACAGTAGCCTCTCATCTACGTTCTCATCCAAATTCCCAATAAATAAATTCGCACCAACGTCCAATTGTTTTTTATCCGAAGAAGCCTGTTGAGAGTGGGCCAATAGGATTAACAGGAATGAACCAAAACGAGACGTTCATCTCACGAAAAGAAAAGAATTGTCTGGAACCTGAAACGAACCTTGTTAACCCGGATGGGCTTGCCCCACAGTTTTATCTGGTTCATAATCTTACATGCATATTCTGCATCCTCCTCAGTCAAGAACTCACAAAATCCATAGCCTTGGTGGGCCATAGAAATGCGGTCCTTCGGTAGGTGCACATTGACTATCAGTCGCGACAAAGATCAATTCAGCCATCCAAAAACAATTCTGTCAAGGGCTCACCAACGGGTCCCGCTTGAAGCATTAATTCCCAAATAAGCGCATCTGTGCACCTCTCGTCAAGGTTGCCCTGATATACAGATAAAAGCTGAATGTATCGTCCACAAGGAAGCCTGCAGAACACACACTAGATAGACAGTAGCTTCTTGATTTCTGTCATCCTGAGGGCGTGACATAGCAAAGGGAGCAACAAAGCTGCGTATTTACTTATATTTGAGTCGGTTTGAATCGGCATGTACTGTCTTTGTAACTGAAGATGGGATGCTTATCATGGCACCTCCAACATCAAGATATCTTTTGCTCAAAAACTGCTCTTTCAGGAGCGTGGCTTCCACTCTCTATTCCTTCTCTCCGAATTGAGGCGAAATGCATAGAAGCTTGTGCTCGCTTGCTGTATCTGTCATCTCATATCAGCGTCCCCAAGAACCCTCTGGATATTTACAACAACGTTTCCTCGGAAAAAGCTACCCTCTGTCAGATAACCTTGGGAGCTTCTAGATTAGCAAAGGGCTGTTTCGGCCTTTGGACTGTTCGATCCGATTCCAATGCATCGAGGGATTCAAACTGCTGTTTCGAATCCTCTGGTCAAATCTCGGGACCGTAACTTCTGATGTATATGAAAAAGGGGTCCAACAAAGCAGGACAATGATCCATGTCGTTCTTTGATACCTTTCAGAAATCTGGAGCCCTGTACTTTTGATCATTTCTCGAAGCACGCACAAGCTATTTTGATAACCATCCTCTGCGTGCCGGCGCTCCCTGAGGGGACAACAACGGGCATGCTTGACCGAGACCATTTCAAAAGGGATCCTACTCGGAGCACCGGGTCAAAGGCAATCCAGGAATCAGGTCTATCTTCTCACGGCGATCCTAAAGATGAAGTGTCACCAAGTTTACGATGCAGTCCTAAGAGGTTTCGATACGAAGCTCCCTTGTAGGCGGTGGATCAGATACTCCCAAAGAATCACTCACATGAAGCTTGAAGTTTTGTTACTCAACCGCAACATCTCAAGCCCCTGACTCGAGCTTGGGGTGCGGGGGAAGAATCATGAAACAATAAATCCATCCTGTGCGATAGGCTACAAATCTAGTTATGAACTAAGTTGCTTGTAATCTATCTCTCAGCATCCCCTACACGCGTTGAGGTGACTTTCCCTCTACGTATACAGTACCATTCTGGTTGTTCTTGCTGTTGGGAGAGTCTCGGTAAATGGGTGGCTTATGATCATCCTTCTCTCTGCAATCTTCATTCCTAAGGCATCACACGAAACTTTTACATGCGGATCGTATAATTTATTCCTTCCTGGGGGTTGTGAGCCCCCTCGAGTGCATATAGCAAGTCATCTCCTACTACAGTGATCCGTTGGATTTACCTTTTGTTCGTGACCGAGTTCTTTTCAACTCCTATATCTTGCATCTCCGTGGGGTAGCTGGGCTCGAGGTCGGCAGCCTACTATACAACATACTAATCATACTAATCATGGCCTAATGAAAGATAAATATAACTGCGATTCCGCCCGGGATCTATAACTCGGTTTCCGAGACTCCTGTGAGGAATTGACAATATAACCATAATATGCCAGGAGAGTGGTTATCAAACCTGGAAATCCGTAGAACTCGGCGGAAGAACCATGAATCACAGTCTGCGAGCCTTCCGGGGTATTTTCCCTTATCATTCGAACTCCCCCTAACACAAGCCCCAATTAAGAAAAGGTTCTCTTGCTTTCAAGACTGTCATAACTAGTCATCGTGTAATTCAACTCCCGAATTAGTTAATACAACGGTCACAACCTAAACTAACGACACATGGCAAGGCATAGCGAGCAAGCTCGAAAAACAACTCAGATAGATAGGGAAACGGAAAAAAATTGCAGATTAGATTCATCCTATTCGAAACATTGAGGACAAGAGACAAGACGATGATTTGAACCTTCTCACATTGTTCCATTCTTGTTCTCAGTGGCAGTGCTCTGAATGACACGGACCGGGATCAAACCTCTCTAAACCAAATGGGGTTCGGCCAAAAACTGGGACAATATAAACTACCATGTTTTTGTGTTTTAAATTCCCGTCTCTCTTTCTCTTCCCTTCGCTTTGTTCACCAGGTTGAACCTGTACACTCCTTGAACAAGACGTTCATTATCCAAAATGCAACTGTCTTTCATCTACGCTACCATCTTTGCTGTCTTTATGACGAGCATCGTTTTCGTCCTAGGTTCACCTGAGGAAACATTCCATCTCAATGGAGGTGTGGTCGATCAACCTGTTGGACGTATGCTCAAACAATACAAACCCCGGCGTCGCGCCGCGCGAACTGATGCCAGTTGGGATTCCGACTTTGGCTATGGTTCTGGTCATGGTTCTAACAACGGTTACGGGTCTGGTTATGGGTCCCATGACGGTTCTGGGTCCAATGGAGATGATGGGTATGGTAGTGGCTACGGGTCAAACAATGGTTATGGGTCGGGCAGCGGTAATGGATACGGTGGCGGATATGGTGGTGGTGGTGGCGGATACGGTGGTGGTGGCGGGTATGGTGGTGGTGGCGGGTATGGTGGTGGTGGCTACGGTGGTGGTGGTGGCTACGGTGGTGGTGGCGGCTACGGTGGTGGTGGCGGATACGGTCCTCCACAAGATACGACATCAACCTCGCCCGCACCTCCCAATCCGACAACTTCCGACATCCCCCACCCTCGGCCTTCCGGCAGGTGCATCACTTTCCTTTTAGTCGTTCTTAATGAATGGAACACTGACGGTTTCAATCTCCTAGCTACAACTTTTTGGGTGAACGAAGCTACTCTGGCTCAGCGTACACATGGTCAAGACAGTCCTAAAATTCGTATCAAATCCATTTATCAAAACTTCCTTGGACCACGCCGTATGGTTAGAGAATATCCATATCTTTGTTTGTGCCTATTGTTCTCCCTTAAATTTACTCATCTCCCATACATTAATGCCCATATGCGGTGCGTACTGTTTGTAGAGACGCTTTTTAGCCGTGTTTTGTTTTTGTGTTCAGCCGCCTTCGTGTTGAACAATACATCATTTTGAAATCCATAACTACCATCACTTCAGGTAGGGGTAGCAAAATGCTGTGTATGCTGTTGTATCCACTCTTGGGACAAAGTTATAGCTTTTTTTGTGTACGGTAGCGAAGGCGTGAATAGAATATTATTCCAGGGGACAACTGCATTAAAATTGATATACACGTTGAAACAGCAGAGGATGCCATCCTCCGGCAATTCCCTCTAAGTTAAGGTACGAGCAAAGAAAAGAAAAGAAAGGCGCTCCCTAACCGGGCTGAACGAGAAGTTCGCCAACTTAATTAACGAGGAACAATCTTGCCAGGCAAGTCGAGCACAAGATTGGAAAAGAAAAGAAAAAAAAAAGATATCTGAGTTAACTGTTAAAGCAGATAATGAAAAACGGAGTAAGACGGAAATAAGGTCACAACACAAGTCAAAGGGAGAGAGAAAGAAAAAAAAAGAAAAATAAGGCAGGGGCGGATATATGACCAGATTGAGGATGGCGTGATACGGGTCGTGAAAAGTGTAAAATGGACCAAGTCCTATTGTGCGTGAAATGACATGAAAATTAGAGGATTCTGCACCTCTTCTTAGAGGCTCTGACAACCGGAGGCTCAAGTGCGGCGACGATAGCCTGTAAGGATGGTATATCAAACGAAGGAAGATACTAGATATGGCGAAGAGAAACACACCTCATCAAAGACGTTCTTCAGGCCCTTCTGTGTCAACGCTGAACATTCTACATACTTGACGGCTCCAAGCTCGCGGGCGAGTCGCTCCCCTTGCTCTGGGGTGACGGGCCTCTGTTTCTGCCTTGCAAGTTTTTCTATCACTTGATTGTCATCCCTTAAATCGATTTGTGTGCCGACAATGAGGCAGGGTACGCCGGGACAATGATGGTGGACTTCAGGGAACCACTTCTCCTTGACGTTCTCAAACGAGGCAGGAGAAGTCACACTAAAGCAGACCAAAAATACATCTGTTTGGGGATAGGACAGTGGGCGGAGACGATCGTAATCCTCCTGACCTGATTGAGGGAAATGAATAGAGTCGATGCGCGGACACAGCGTGACTTACCGGCGGTGTCGAACAAGCCCAAGGTATAGGGATCTTCACCAATCATAACAGTGACTGCATAATTGTCAAAGACCTAGAAGGAGAGATTCAACTAGGAAGGAGGAGAGAAGAAACGGAACATACAGTTGGAACGTATTCACTTGGGAACTTGTTGGTTGTATATGAGATCAAGAGACAGGTCTGAGGTGGGGGAAATTAGTATTCAGGGAGATGGGAGGAAGATAACCAACCTTTCCAACGGCACCGTCGCCGACGACGACGCATTTGATCGTCTGCATTTTAAATAGAGGTTGAGAAGTAGAGAGCGCCGTTGCTCAAATGGGGGAAATAAGCATGTGGGCTGATAGAATGGCAGGCAAGGACTCACGGACTAAAAGCTGGGACAAAGAAAGAGAGCTGTGGGGAAGAAGGCGGGTGAGGAAAGGCAGAGGACAAGAAAAGGAAACCCACGCTGGTGGCAAACTGGCAGAGGCTGGCGCTCGTCTCACGGCTGGTCTGGTCCTGGTTGCAACGCTGATGATCCTCTACCCATCTGCACAAACACACACAAAGCTTACTTAACTCTATTCTTATCAATCTATATATCAACTACCATTCGCACCACTTCTTCCTCTTCCTCGCTTACCTCCCTGCAGTCGCACAGTTTCCTCTGCAATGACCCCTCATCTGCATCCCTCAGTGCTGCAAGCGCCTTGTCCGCTGCCGCAAATTTCCCCACATTCTTGCTATTGCTGATGATCGGCCCCGCGATAACAGTCTCGTGATACACAGCACTAATCCCCTCAGTGCCCTTCTTATCTGCCATTTTCCTGATCATTATTAGCCTGAATTTTCTACGCACAAGGGGGGAAATCCTACCGAAAAACCATCTTTCCATTGCACCCATTACTGGCAAGCCACTCCAACAACTCCGAAACAGGATCCTTCGGAATAGACGGGCTCAGAGCTTCAAGGATATCCTCCATCAGCCACGTCACAATATGTCCTGTACGGTCCAGGTCGTAGCTCGTATCAACAAACACCGCGCCCACAATACTCTCAAACACATCACTTATAGCTTTCGGTGGATCATACTTCCATCCTCTACGAACAATTTCCTCTGGCGGTGTAGATTCGAGTATGGGGACGAAGAGATTGATCGCGTGATTTAAATCAATGCTGTTATACAACAGGTATTTGTGCACCTTGAGTTTACGCACGCCGAGGGATGCGAGTGCCGGTGAACAGACCGATTTCGCGCGTGGAAGTGTAAGCTGGTGGGAGGTTGCCTCACGGAATTTATTGAAGAGATAGATAGTAACGATTATCTTGATCACGGCTAAATGCACATCAGCAATGTCTAGCGGTGATAACAGTGAAGTGGCCTACAGTCACCCAAGAATTCTAGTCTCTGATACGAAGGCGTCGTTGAATACTCGAATGACGGATGTGTGACAGCCTCAACCAAGAGGTCTGGATTCTGAAATGAGTAGCCAAGATCCTTCTGCAAGTTGATCATCAGTGCAGGCACATCAGAATGTTTCCCTTCAGTTTCTTGAACTCGCTCTCCCCAAGGTTCCAGTCCACCAAACGAGAGCCCCAGCGCAGCTCCAGTCTGAAGCGTCTGGACAATCCCCCCAGCAGAAAAGCTGGCACCCACCAATGCCTCTACACAATCTTGTAGTCCTCGCCGAGGAATTTGCCTCCTCACTGCAAGACGTTCTCTGAATTCCCTGTCCTCATACCCGTCTTGTTCAACGAATGGCCACTTCGTGACGCCTGATTTCTCAGAAGAGATGAACCTTTCTAGTCCAATGGACCTAGCACAAGTCACCAGGAATTTGTTTGAGACGACCCGTTGACGGAGAGCAGAAAGTTGCCCCTCATGCCTTCTCGGATATTTGATCATCAGATGAACGGTCGAGCAAATGTCCAAAACGGCATCTCCAAGGGTTTCCAGACGTTGATTACTGAAATCTGCACCAACGCTCGGGAGAGTGAGAGCCTCGACAAGAAGATCGTCTGGGATCAGTGGAAGACCAGCGTGTAGGCGAAGAGCCTGGGCACGATAGACATCAGTGAGCTTGTGGCATAATGCTGGAAAGAATTCGAAGGCTCTGATCATTCCTGGTGACATGTCAACCCAGCCACACTCACACATCGGGACTATGAAAGAAACCAGGATATCCGGAAGAACTGCTGGAATGGGATGATCAAGGGAATACTGACTATTAGCAGGTTTGACGATCCGTGGTGCTTCCAATAGTGGGCCAGTAGTCGGTAAAACAAATGCAGGCCTTCCCGGGCGCACCCATCTGGACAACCAGTATTCGTGATAAGTTGGAAACGCCGCCTCCAGTGATCCCTCCGGTGGAGAAGACAGTGGAGATAGATCACTTCTGATTCGTTGAAGGACCCTAGTTCGACCGGATTCATGCCTATTGAGCACCAGTACCCTCTCACCACAATGGTTTTGCTTTTCGGTCCAGTCGAAAATACCTCTTGGATTATCCACGAGATGGTAGATTTTATCAAAGTTAATTTCAAGGTCATCTGTAATGGGTATGAGATAACCTCCCAGAAAATTAGCCAACGGGCTCCCTGTAATACGATAAAAGATCCCCAGTTTCGTATACTCATGCATTGCTCGCCTCTGCTCCACTTCGTTCTCTGACGCTAGGCGCAATAATCGTGGAGAGCCCAAGTGAAGTACTACGTCAGATCGAATATCAACCTGAGATAACGGTAACCCAGTGATCAGCCCCGCAATTGGTTCGTCATCGATGAATACAGGATGCAACCACAGTCGCTCTCCCATTGTCCAAGGATATTTAACATCAACATCGATCGTCACCGGTGGCACTTCTGACAGGAGCACGGACTGGACAAGAGCCGCTTCTTCCTCCCCAGACATCTTCCCAGGGGTGGGAAGGAAATATTCATCAAGGACGTCGAGTTCATGGAGGCGTTTGGCAGCTAAAAATGCTACCGCACGTTTCGCCTCTTTTTTTGAGTGCTTGAGGGGACCCTGATATATGAGCTGTTCCGGTAGTAGAGGAATACTGAGAGGAAGTTTGACTGTTGATTGGAAATCCTCGACAAATTTTGGTTTATAAGAGGGAGTGTATGCGTCAGACGGTATCAGAGCACATAAGTGGTTCAACAATCCGATTGCATTGTCGTATGTCAGAACTGCCCCTGTCGTTGGAACAACATAACGTTCCCGTCCAGCCAAGTCGGAAGAATCTAATTCTTCTTCGTCCTCATCATCGATACTAATGTTCTCGGCGATAGAAGCGGCCCGCAATTGGTATGCTCTGTTCACACGAGGTTCATGTACTTGTAGACACTGATAGAGGTTGAACGCCTCTTGGTCATCTTGACGTATCATGACAACAAACCTTGAAGCCGCGTTTCGGGCCCGTCCACGAGATTGTACATATGCAATCATATGCTTGAACGGATCGAAGCGTATGACTAGATCACAAGCCTACGTTTTTCTGAGTCTTAACCAAGCAGGTTGATGACAAGTGAAGACGAACAGGGAAATCTAACCCTTCTTCGGCCACAGACGTTGCGATGACTGATTCCTCAAGAATAATTCAGTGTCTCTCCTGAGACTTGGAAAACAAGGCTACATACGGACGTTTACTTTCCCCTTCCTGAATGACCCGATGGCGTCACCATGATACGCATTCGTCATTTTGGATACTCCGTCGACACTAACACCCTGACCAACAAGATGGGCAGAACGTATTCTATCCTTGAGTTCAGGCATTGCTGGGAGAGCTTTGGATAGGCACGCCGCTACTTGACGCTGTTCAACAAAGATAATGACCTGAAAACTTGGCGTGTAGAATTCGATAAGAATGTCCTTCAAAGCAACGAGTTTTGGTGTACACCATGTATCTGGAAGTGGTATGGGAATAACATTAGGATTCCCAGCGTCCGAAAAGAAAGTCTCAAAATCGAAGATGATATCACGGATCAGAGTCAGATCATCCCCCACCTTGGAGACATTTGTTATATCCGCATCTTCCGTGTCCATCATATCTGTTTTCGACACCTCAGACTGTATACGCTGTGAAGCATGCCGAATCTCGAGGAAAAGGTACAGGGATGCGCAATAAGGACCTAAATTGTAAAGCGTTGTGTCATATCTAGTCACCACGTTCGACCATGGAACGTCCATGCGGTCCCAGGTCGAAGTTAAGATGATTGATAAGCATTGGAATAGGGTTGGTTCATGAAAGTCATATGTCACCGGGGGAACAGAGTAAACTTTTGTCAACTAAAAGGAACCAGGTCAGAGGATTTGAATGGGAACGATCAGATTTTAAGTGCACCTCCGAAGGACGAGGAGCGTGAGCTGCCAGCTCTTCAACATTTTCCCGAACGGCAATAATAGTTGAATCCATGTTTGCTTCTAAGGCTAGGAGAGATCTCATGGGATCCTTCATGTTCCAAATAGGAGACGCAGTCATCCCAAATATTCTGGGTCGTTCCGTCACTTTTACGTGAAAATATTCGCGCATAATTGTATTGTACGGGTGATTTTTGCGCGTATGATGACATTCGTCAAAAATCAATAGTGAAACGCGATGCAGTCTGCATACGGAATGTGTCATCAAGTTAGCCAGTAGTTGCGCTATCCATTATCAGGTCAGACATCGGCCATCAAACCTGTAAAAAAATTTACGTGTCATGACGAGTACATCACATTGCTTCAGTCGTCTTGCCCATCGCATCCGATCATTCAACTCGATATCGAGGGTACCAGCAAGTCTCAACACACGTAATGGCGTATTGTCTTGGATGTACTTGGCTTGTTGCTCGACTAAAGCCACTCGGGGGACGAGGAAAACGATCAGCTTATCCTTGGAATGTTCAAGGGCCGAAATCCATTTGATGAGGAGTAATCCGATGAGTGTCTTTCCAGATCCCGTGTTAAGAGCAGCAATCACATTCTCTACGTTCAAGATTCCAGTTCACATCGGCTCAAGGTACAGCAATACATTAAGTACCTTTCTGAGCACGCTCAAAAATCTCCTCTTGGTACTTGCGCGGCCGTAGGTCGCGGGTGTCGGGTTCAGGGTCAGCAGTAGACATCAGTATGTATGATGTTAGGGTGTTAATGTCATCTTACTTTACAGGGAACTAGTTTCACGACAACGCCACTTGGACAAAGGAACAGCATCACGTGAGCCTGGGTCTATCCATTGAATCATTAAGTTGCGTAGGTAATGTTATCTTATATCACAACAGAAATACCCGAGCAAGCATCATAAGACGTTCCAAAGACAAAAATTACGCTGTTTTTTCTTAGCCTGTCACTAATTTAATCTGTCATGCCAATCAACCCTTATGAGGACACTGAATTGTACGCTTCAGCTCATTTTCCTGACATCTGGGGGCTAAGTTGTTGGTAGTAACGATGCTTTGAGAAAACATGGTATCCTACCACCACGACCCAAGACACCTCCTTCACCATCTCCACCTCCATCTCCAAGCTTCGAGGACCGTCTAGACGACCTGGATGATGCAGAATTGCTGGAATTAGAGGAGGAAGCGAAGAACGACGAAACAGAGCGTCGTATCAGAAAATACTATGAACAGCGATTGGAAGAACAGAAAAGACAAACGTCGCGTGCTCGTTTTGGTCGAGTGTACCCCATAGGGCGGGACGATTACACTAGAGAAGTGACCGATGCTAGCAAAGTCAATGAACTGGGTAGTGAAAAAGAGCAAGGAACTGGTGTCGTCTGCTTCCTCTACAAGGATGGGTGTGTCAGTAAACTGATCGTACTTTTGTATCTCTAATCAAACATGAAACAGTATCCCCAGAAGTGATCGAGCCACCCATCAAGTGAACAAGTTAGCTCATAAGCACCCGCGCACGAAATTTGTTTCTATCGTCGGTGATAAATGCATAGAAAACCTTCCAGACCTAAGATTACCAATGTTTATCGTATACCGTCAAGGAGAGATCAGAAATCAAATAATTTCATGGGGTGCTGACCGGGAGCGTTCGTTGGAAGGTAATGAAATTCTTACTCCTCCACGGACGTAGCTGACAGTCGATACAGAACTTGAGGCTGTGCTCATAATATCAAAGGCAATTGATTCTCCGGATAAAGTGCCTTCAAGCAGTCACCGGGGCGAGGAGGAAAGCGAGGACGATCACGATGATGCAAGAGTTAACACTCGCATGGAGAAAAATATCAGGTCTTCAGGAGATGATTCTGATTCTGAGTTCGAGTTTGACATATGAATCTAGTATAGAAGTAGACGCTGATACCCAGAAATACACCTTGGTAAGAGGGAGCCCTCAGAAAATACAGCTTGAAGTATTTGGTGTAAAGTGGCTATTTTCAGAATAACTTAGGTTCTCACGCATGGCTCGTAACACGACCATTCGCAATGCGTTTGGATTCATCAAATCATCTTTATTCAACCCACAATGTTTTTGGACATTGGCAGTTTTGGCTATCATAGTAGATGGAATACTTACTGAGCTCATTATCAGGTTCATCCCCTGTGCGTATCATATGTTCTTTTCTGCTGTTGTTCACTCCGACTTCAGATACAGAGATAGACTGGGAGACCTATATGGTCCAGACAGAACTATATATCAAAGGCCAGTACAATTATACCCTAATCACAGGGCCTACTGGACCTCTAGTGTGCGACTCAAAATGCATTCCCTCCTCTAGTCTAATCCTCAGTTAGGTATCCCGCTGGCCATGTCCGAATACACGAGTTTCTATATCACGTCACGGATGCAGGACGCAATGTTCGACTTGCACAGCATATTTATGGCATCCTGTACATCTTGATCTTGGTTATAACTTGTGCAATTTATCGTAGAGCTGGCAATATTCCGAACTGGATTGTCATGCTCTTACCTCTCAGCAAACGGTTACACTCGATTTTTGTACTCCGGCTATTCAATGACTGCTGGGCTGTGTTTTTTGTCTCTCTAGCAGTGTTGATACTAGAACATGGACTTGACGATACAGCTATTCTTTTTTACAGGTGAGCATAAGGACTTTAAACTATGTCTTCTAACTCCGTGCATTCGCAGTGGAGCACTTTCCGTCAAGATGTCGATTCTTTTGTATCTTCCAGGGCTCCTCGTAATCACCTTCAGACGAAGAGGTCTCGCAACCACTCTCCGTTACCTGATCACTATTGCTGCGGTCCAGGCTCTGCTTGCTTTCCCGTTTCTCTCTGAGGATCCCTGCAGTTATCTCAAAAGAGCTTTCGACCTGGGGCGCGCATTCCTGTACAAGTGGACGGTCAATTGGAGATTTGTTGATGAACCCACATTCTTGAGTCCAACCTTTGCTCTCAGCTTGCTTGTAGGACACCTCTCTGTATTGGTGACTTTCGGATTGTTCAGATGGTGTAGATTGGATGGTGGCGTTTGGAAAATTATCAATAGGGGGCTTCGACAACCACTTCAACCGGCTGGTGTGACCCCTACTACACCTGATTGTGAGTGTCATATTCCCCATATCTATGCCTCGCTCACCCAACAAATCAGATGTTGTCACGATCTTGTTCACGTCGAACCTAATTGGCATCATTTTCGCCCGATCATTGCACTACCAATTTTATTCGTGGTATGCAACGCAAATACCTTTCTTGGCATGGAGAACAAGATACCCACTCGCGATCAAGTAAGTATTTCTGCAAATTACAGAGTCTTAACCCTGACGAGGACTGGAAAGGCTTGCCCTGCTCATGGCAATTGAGTACGCTTGGAATGTATATCCTTCTACAAATCTATCTTCTGGTGTTCTCTTGGCTGCAAATTCGTTATTACTTGTTGGTGTGTGGTTCGGCTTCCCAAACGGGAAGCACGCAGAGACGCTTAGCACGGATAGTAGTTAGAACAGATTATGAATTATGAGTAAAGACATATGTTTCGTCGACCATTCAATTCCAGACTCAGAGCCTTTTGTCATTCTCCATCACTGTGACAGTTAGCATGGTAAAGAAGAAAGCTACATCAAGATCCACAGTGCCTGTAGCCATTTCTGCTGCAAGGAAGACAACCCCATCATCAGTGGCCTTTCCGGGGTTGTCCCCTAAACAGGAGCTTGAATGTCGGGCAATCCTTGAGGACCAGATCTTGATCATCGACGTACGTTAGATTGCACTTGGCTATCTGCGCTTCCACTGAGGAAACAACAGGATTTCTTCTCACCTGCTGAATGCAAAGCCTATGTTAAATTCATTGATAGCCTTCCTTTAGAATTGACCCCTCCGAAGAAGAAAGGGGAGGCCGAGCGAGTGAATTGTATGTTCTGCCATTTTCGTCACTGTAGTCTCGATTTCTCAGTGTTGGGATAGACAGGTCCTCTCTTTGTTCATCGGATTTCGCTCTGAAACTACATCAACTGTTAACGCCACATCTACCTCTATTCCCTCATCCAACATCGTCAAGGAAGATTAATACCAATGAACCGAGATATCCGCATTCTTTGAACTCGAATATCAGGGTATATAAATATGGAGCAGGACAGTATTTTGGGCAAGTGTTTTATTATACACCCTTCAACCTTTGAACTAACGATATCTGGATGTCAGACCACACTACGACGAATCTACCAAGGATCCTTTGACTGGAGCCAAATCGGAGTGGACATTACTGATATACTTGTCTGGTGTGGAGGACGGTGTACAAGGTGGTGAGGTTTGTCAAATAACCTCGTGTCCTGACCTGGGAGAAGGCATTCCATGACATGAATTTACAGACCATATTTTACAAGGAAGAGAAAGGGAGGTCTCGTGAAGAAATTGTCCCTTCACTTACTCGAGGGACAGCACTGTTACACAGGTTAGATCCTTTTCATAGTCAGAGCTGTTCCGATAGTGATGCGTTCTCTAGGCACGGTCAAGAATGTATGCTACATGAAGGATCTCCAGTCATGGGTGGTACCAAATATGTTCTAAGGACTGACTTGATGTTTATATGCTAAGAAATTGGATTGAGGAAAATTGATCAAGGTCATTACAATGTTAATGCCTCCCTCTCTTTTTCTTTGTCGGCATTCCAGCCTCCACAACATCGTCGTCTCTGTCCTGATCATCTCTTCCGCTGAGCTCTCTTCTCCGTTTCCGTCCCTTATTGTTACCACTGAGTGCTTGCTCACGCATCTCAGCTGCTGCTATGCGCCCGGCTTCGTTCACTCGCTCTTTCAACAATGCAACCTCCTGATCATCCGTTGGCCACAATTCCATTTTCTTCCCAATAACCTGCTCTATCCTCTGTATAAGCTCTACGTCATATTGTGTCACCAGCGTTATAGATTTTCCTGCTCGTCCTGCACGCGCTGTTCTGCCTACGCGATGGATATAGTCTTTTGAATGTGTTGGGACATCAAAATTGATCACGACATCGACAGAAGGGATATCCAAGCCACTGTATATGAATGTAAGATGGGACAAGTATCAAAGTATTCAGGAGCAAAAAACATACCGACTTGCAACGTCTGTCGCTACCAAAACTTTTCGTCCTCCGCTCTTGAATTTCCCAAGAGCACCTAGGCGTTGACTCTGCGATAGCTGGCCATGAAGAGGTACTGCTGGAAACCCGAGAGTTCGTAGGATGATAGATAGTCTGATTATTAAAGATGAAGATAAAGGATATCTGGAATCTCAGAAGTAAGAAACATACCGGGCAGCATCATGAACCGTCCGAGTAAAGATCATGATAGAATTTTGCGCCAAATTATTGGCCAGATAGACCAAAAGAGCGTCTTTGTCTTTCAATGGCATCAAGAGATAGTATTGAAGGAGGGTAGAGACTGTCTGGTATCTGAACGAAACTATCGAGTGAGTATCTACCAAGATCAAAGAAGCTCAAGAGTATACTTTGTGGAAACTTCTACACGAACTGGATTAGACAGACTTGCTCGCTGAAGTTTTGCAACTTTTGTTGTCATTGTTGCGGAAAAGAGGTAGGTCGTGCGTTCTTTGGGGATCACTTTCAAGATTTTGTCGATACTAGGTCCAAAGTCCATGTCCAACAGACGATCAGCTTCATCCAACACCTGGAAAAGCTGAGAAAATTCAGAGGAGATAAAAGAAATTACTCACCAAAAACTTGATATTCCTCATATTGAATCCCTTGGTTTTCTCCAGATGATCCATTAAACGTCCAGGCGTGGCCACAACGATATGGGGTCGTTTGGCCAGAGCGATAGCTTGAGTAGGCATATCCATTCCACCAACTATCACAGCACAACGAACACCCATTGCTGATCCTAGAGATTCAAATTGCTGGCTTATTTGATATGCAAGCTCGCGGGTAGGTGCAAGTACACACGCAAAGAGGCCTTTTGGTTCCTCCCAAAGCTTTTGCAGGATTGGTAGTGCAAATGCTGCAGTTTTTCCTGATCCAGTGGCAGCAACACCGATGATATCTCTACCCTCTAGGGCATGGGGTAGAGCCTCGACCTGTATTTCGGTCGGCACCTTAAAGTTGAGGGAATCAAGAGCTTCAAGCAAGGGGTTAATGAGGCCTAGAGATTTGAAGGTAGTAGTAGGTACTGGAGATGTTGAAGTGCTAGCTTCCTCTGGCGACGGCATGACTATGTCAAATGCAACATTTACCATCTAGAATTTCAACCTCATCTTTTTTCCACGATCAGTGGAGCAATTAATTAATTCTACATCTCCCACAATGATTGCGAACCGCCCAATAGTGTCTTATGCTACCGCACCCTCATTTCTCTTGACAGGAACTTGGAAACAAATTCAGGCTGCACTGCGGGCCCAATTCCCTCTCCGCAATATACACTGGAAACCGCCCTCTGGGTCATCTATATTGACAATCCAACAACTCGACGTCAATTTTGTTCCATTTGAAAGTGTGCGAGTTGAACATACCTCTCAAGTACCCGTGACACTTTTAGACAAGCCGCTATTGCACATCTACGTCGTGACCTGCGAGGTGCTGACTTTAGCATCCTAGCCCAACCATCTCCACTTAATTCCCATGACAGCCCGGAGATCTTGAAACGTACAAAGCCACTGTGAAAAAGCAGGTCAAGGACTGGCACAATGCCGTGACTTCGCGCAAAAATCAAGAATGGCTCATTCTACATCTTGTCAAGGGCGATATCCCTGCTTCGAGTGGAGGGAAGCTCTTCCATCTCAAAGGATCTGTCCTGGACAAATTGAAGACAGATTTTAATCAGGACAAGCGTGATAGGTAGGTAGGATGCTGCTGCCACAGAGTTTGAACATCTGATGAGATATGTCCAGGTGTATCCAGGTTACATGGTCAGCAGCGAACGACAGCCCTTTAGTCTGGGGAGAATTTGGCAACAAAGTGAAGGATTGCCTCATGTTTGCATTTGATGCCTCTGTCCATCAACGCAAAGAAGAGGTCAGGCGGTCAGAGAGTCAGCGGCAGATGCCAGGCTGGAATTTCTGTACGTTTTTCATCCTGAAAGTGAGCACCCGATTTCTTGAAGAATACTTTTGACTTACTAATGTCAGGAAAGCTTGGCGAGCACTTACGAAGGAATGGATCTCCTTGAAGAAGCATTGCTGCAATTCAAAGAGCTCGAACGGTCATTCAGTCACATCTGGAGGGAGAAGAATTTCTCTTGGTTCGGTCCCCTAATCGACGTTGCATCCAAGGACGACACACTCCCACTTTTGTCAGTCACCAAGAAACCCTATCGAGACCTTATTTTAGCCAATACAATTTCAGTCTTCGACCTCAGGATCTTTATTCTTGCACGGCAATGCGAGCTTCTCGCGAAATTAGGGAGGATCAGTGATATCGCAACTAATGCACTGAGCTTTCTTGCCCGGTTCAGTCAACGCCTTCGAACCATAGTTGTAAGTGGACTCAATTCGTCTACTTGAATACCCTTGAAGCTAATCTCACGAGTCCTTAGGATTCACTTCCGTTGTTCTTCGTTGAATCATGGATATATTCTTCTTCCCTCAGCATCGTTCAACAATATGACATGTGGTTTCCTGTCAAAGCAGATGGAAGCAAATCAAATTCGCTATTCGCGAGCAAAGGAGAGTTATATGAGACAGCACGGCGTCAGGTCGGTACCGGTGTGAGCTTTGAATATGACCATTCTTATCAGACAAATTCTCAGCTTGACATAATTGGCGTTCGGGCTGGACATTTACCTTTAAATCCCCCATTTTCTGTTAAACTTGCTTCAGGGAATGCCATCTCCAAGAGCAGTTCTGATACATCGATCAGTAACGAGGATTTGTTAAGGGTGACAAATGATCGAGAAGACTTCTATAAACTTTACATCGACGTAACAAACCGCGCAATTTCGGCATATACAAAAGCAGGGCGGAGGAAATCTGGCCTTAAACTCCATGGAAGTCTGGCTGCACTTGATTTGTACATCTTCAGCATCTCGGGGTATGATTAAATCGCTGATTCGCCTGTCCATGCAGGCATCGAAAACGATATAGCAGCGCCTTCTCTACCTATAGTTCCCTCCCTGCACATTATGCATCGCATACATGGGCTGGACTAGAATCTTACATGCTTTCGCGAGCTCTTGATACGCATGATAAAATGAAGCAACCGAAAGACAAACAATGGGTGCACAATGTGCTCTCATATCTCCGTAACTTTGTTAGATGCCAAGGTTGCGACTTGCTGGTTCATGACATTGATAGGACAGACTATATCAATAGACTAGTATCTTGCTTGATCGATGCTGCTCACAATCTGGAGTCAGGTAGGTCTGTTTACCTTCCGGCAAGTTGCGGCTCAATTTATTGCTTCATAGAAACTGTCCTACTTGGACATCATATTTTGACTCTAGTAATAGCACCAGATATTGAGCTTGCGGGGACGCAAGATGGTGCATATGTCAATCTGAACATCTCCAACCAGCTCCCTTGCGTGTGTCACTCGGAATATCTTCGTGACAATCCTTCACGTTAACATTCAGATTAGAGCTTGGCTATCAGCAGCGTTCAGATCACTGTATCTGGTCGCGAGTCCGAAAATTTTTGCTTTACAGCTCCATCCTTAGATTTATCACCTGGTAAGAATGTACTACGACTTTTTTGTCCAGTAAGTGCCGATGTCATCATATCGAAGACATTCGAATGCTATCACTCCCTTAGTCAATCATAATGGGCAAATACCTCATCCAGGCCACCGAGATCCGTATTGGAAAACTCGTATTCCACTGGGATAACCGAAGTGTCAAGATGTCAACATTGGACAAACAGCGCAACGTCATATGTGTTCCACGAGATATCCACGCACTCCACATCTCGGTGGACCAATCACCTCGGAGTACGCATGATGTCAACATCCAATGATCCATTACTGATACCGACTCTAGTTGAGCTAGGCAAATCGCCAACCATGTTGCTGACTGTCTCAACAGGAAGGAATGATATAGATCGCTTGAAACTACGCCTTGCTTGTCCAAATATACTGTGGATATACAAAGAGGCTCGTACTGAAGGTACTGCGTCTCTAACCGGTATGAGATATTTCTGATCCCGCATAACTAATAGGACAAGAGCGAACGATGGAGTCCGATGACGACGGTCTTGTTTTACTGAACCTTCAACGAGAGAGGGAGTACCCCTTGATTCTTCCACATTCCAACGCCTCTGCTCTGCATGACCTGGTGGGTAACAGGTATTTAAGAAAAATAATCTTGTGACTCGTTGACCCGATAAACAGAAAATTGAGATTGAAATAGAGTACGCCACAAGAGAGCAGCCATGCCTGGAGCGTAAGCTATTTTTGACACGGGTGTTATCCACGACATTGCCGATATCGGTCAATGTACAAGATTTTTTCAGAGGATCTAGGTCAGGGATTCCTATCATCCTGACGCCTTCCATTTCAACCTTGTTGCGGAATAGATTGATCTCTAAGTATACCGTCTCTACGACGATTCATCAACATATCCGAATTGCATCGGCGGAGCTGGAAATGCCTTCCAATGGTATTGAAGGTGTCACTATCGTATCTCCCTCTTCTGATCCAAAGATTGTTGTAAGTGCATGTCCTTCTCGATAGTCACGATAACCAACACAAAAAAGATGGTGACACCAGCACAGCCCGCAAATTTCCTGTTCGCTATAGATTCATTATTGGGTCCTAGTATGTCTCCTGACCAAACTGACAAGTGAACTCCTCACTCAACTCTGCCAAGTACAAGAATCCCTTATTCTCGTAATCAAATACCGCCTTCTTTGTAACGGTGCGTCGAAATGTTTCTGATGTTCTACATCTGATGGCCGTGTAGAAGTGAAAGACTTGATTAAGACAGAAGTTAAGCGAGTTTTAAACCAGGACGAGTTAAAGAGCCTATTTATACCTCTGGTCGATCATTTTGTCGAAGCGTTCAGAGTCGATACTTCTTGGGCCGAACTTTACAGGGTCACAGGCGAACTTACCGTTCCAGAGGTGTCCCAAGATTCTACTTTCGGTGATAGATTGAGCACTATAACAAAAGTAAGTCAGTATATCCTACTCCTTCAAATATACTCAAAGTGCTAGGCGCTGGCACGACATAAGCTTTGTGATAGTATTCAAGGAAACTGGCGAGAGATCAGGATACCTGTTGATGTGCCCCAAATACAAGTGCGTGCGCCACATTCTTTCATCAGCCGTTTTGATTGATTCTCCGTTTCAATATCGTTTAGATTGTGGCGGCAGCACGTATCACTATTTTGGGAACGCCGTTTGGCAGTGTCACAGACTCAGGATCGATGATGCCTTTGTATGCTGGACAACCAATTTCGGCAGAGCTCAGGATAGACACTTCTTTCCATTGGAGCCCAAGTGCGAATGACCGTAGTCAGGAGTTCTTGATGTGGTACAATATTGACGAAGTTATTCGGGACTGGCTAATTAGCGGTCCGAAACAGGGTGAATTTGTTGCAAAGGTAAATGCATAACAACCAGAGTTTTTCCTGACTCCTCAACTGACACCAGCTGACACTCGGCGCTTCTCTTTAGGATAAAGGTTCATTCACCACTCGAATAACTCTTTTGGCACTGCATCACGGAGAGCTGTCACTTCCCACAATCAATATCTCAGCGCTTGAGACGAATTCTATGGCTGTGCCTACAACGGAAGTATTCCAGGAGCACGGTGCCGAAAGGATATTAATACTACCTCGCAGAGGGAGAAGTACCTTTGTCGTAGGAATGACTCCTGTGTAAACGAGGCTGTGAAACCTACCTCTGAGCGATAGTTAACATGAAGAATAGATGGAGTTGAAAGGGTGACCAATAAATATGTTAGAAGAAGAGTAGCCTTCACCCATGTTCCGTTTAATGATACTAAAACATTGAATAGAAGACCAGAGGAATAGCTGAGGAATGCTGAATTCCTGATGATAGAAAAAAAGTAAAAATATTTAAACAGAAAGACTGCCCCAATGAGGCTCGAACTCATGACCTTCCGATAGGATAACTACAATGTAGGCATAACAGTCGGACGCTGTAACCAACTCAGCCATGGGGCAGCTAGCTGCGAGGTTAATATACTTAGCTATATTCGTTACGCTATGTAGTATTATGGCCGCTGTTATCTCTATTTATTCTGACCTCCTGATCTTTCCTCAATGCATGTGGCATATAGCCGAAACCTATCCAAGAGAGGTTGAGCGTCATTTTCCCTTCCCATTGATTGACTATATCCAGAGAGAAGAAGATCCAGGCTAGGAATTCATTCAACTTTCCCTCCCCCCCTAAATGCTAATTTACCTCATAGCCTTGTGGTCTGTTCATTAACCACTGATCTGGGCATACTCTAATTCAATCAAGCTTTAGGGTTACAGTATTAATAGTGATCTCTCGAAGCATGCTAGGGCATGACTACCATGAATGTCGAGAAGGATTGGGCCTTCGTATGTAACCCCTAGAGAAGGGAATTTTGTAAATATGGTGATAGAAGGGAACCAAGCAGAATGAATTTCAATAACCTCTTGAGACCAATAAAACCTTATGTACACTTCGATATATTGGAAAGGCAAGAGGTTATATGAGCCCAGGAGCGAGTACAACGATAATAAGTGTCAGCAAAGCACAAAAAATGAACGTCACCTGAGCGATTCGAACACTCGCGGTCAAAGACCAACCGCTCACAACTTAGGTAAGTAGCAGGCGATCCCGTTAACCACTCCGGCAAAGTGACTCATTAATCTCCGTTATTACCATAACATAATAATAAGTCATCGTCTTCGTGACCATTACAATGAAAATCTTACATAAAAGAATCCGGAATGTACGAATGTGAATACTTTTGCAGGGTTCTGAAGCCTCCTGTCATCATGTCAGATTATTCACGTTGACTGCGAGGCGATGAATTCGTGCATGTATGCAACGAGTTTATCGGTCTGTGCTTCTGTGATAGCATTATATAAGGACACACGAATACCTAGATCACATCAATCTGATGAAAGGTGACAAGAAGAAATAAAACGCTTACCTCCAACAGAACTTTGATATAGAATCGAGGCAAAAAAAACACAAAACAATCGCCATGCATGTCAGTAAAACAAAAGGTTCAAGGCAGTGTAAAAGAGCCCACCGGTGACCCTTGATCCCTATCATCCCTCTAACCTCTGCACCTTCCAAAAACGCTTTTTCCTTGTCCTTGCCAAGCACCGTAAACACAACATTCATCCAACTTGCCGATTCTGGCTGTACACGTCCCTTAAACACGCCTTTCTCTTCACCATCCCTCAGCGCCCCATAGACCTTTTGTGCTTTCCTTCTGTTCAAAGCTTCATAATACTCGACACCTCCTAACTCGCTGCTCCTTTTCAACACTAAACCGGATATATAGATGGACAGCACGGGAGGAGTATTGTATACGCTCTTCGAATCAGCAAGAGTCTTGTACGCCATCATCCGTGGCACAGGTTGTGCATGGAACGTCACGGCAGCATCAACATCAACTATACAATCATTTCTCACAATCAAGATCGTCAGTCCCGCGGGCCCGATGTTTTTCTGAGCTCCGGCGAAAATAACAGCGTGATCCGCGAGTCTAGGAATAGGCCTTGACATAAAACTCGAAGAATAATCCCCAACTAGGGGGACGAGTCTATCTTGAGGTAATAAATGGAACGGGAACGTCCCCTGAACGGATTTGCCGTCCTTGTCCACCGATTCCACGTCATGCCTAAACTGAACCCCGTCAATGGTCTCATTCTCGCAGTAATAGATTAACGCTGGGTTTTCCGAAAATTTGTACGATTCGTGAGGAGGAATTGAATCGAAAGATTTTCCATCCTCCGAGTAGTTCCGTCCGTCCGTCGCGGCATTGACGATATAGTTGTCTCCATTATCAGACAACCTGCATCCCTCTTCATAAGCAGACTTGCTCCAAGAGCCAGTAAGGACATAGTCCAAAGACCTGTTCTTTAAGTCGGGAAACAACAGGCGATGACGAGCGAGGAGGTTGAGTACGACAGCAGAAAACTGTGCAGTTCCGCCACCTTGAGTGAACAAGATGGAATGTGTGGGCGGAACGGAAAGCTGCGACCGGACAAGTGCCGTGACATCGGACAGAAAAGCTGTGAATTCGGGTGAACGATGTGAAATCTCGGCAATCCCGACTCCTGTATTGCTGAAATTGAAAAGGCCTTTTGTTGCCTCTCCTAGAACAGAATCCGGGAGAGCAGAAGGCCCTGCACCAAAGTTGATGAGGCGGGACGGTTCGGCTGACATCATTGACGATTAGAAACCTGACTCGATCCGTCACATAATCTTCAAGTGGATCACATAATCATTATTACTACATGCAAAAAATTTATTCATATGGAGCAGATGCATGCAAAAAGTACACAGTACTGGTAAAAAAAAAAGACACAGGCCCACACAGTGGGATCGATATAGTCCTTGAGATCGTAAAAGCAAAGGGTGACTCGGAAAGAAGCCGCCGATACAGGAGCTGGAAGAGATCAGGAGAGTACATACATACAGTAAATCAGGGGTAGATGAAAACAGCGAGTTATAAAGGGGCAAGTACAATAAGATGATAATGAGGTTCTAGAGCATTGAGATTAGGCGTTACATACGATGCAAATGGATTCATGTGGCGTATTATGAATGAGCCAGAGGAGGTCAAATGAAGAACAGATCAAGTCACGTCGTAGCAGACAGAGGCGAAAGCGCAGCCAGAAAGTGGAGAATTACAGAGGCAGAGATGCCATTGAGCGAGGTCGGTGGCAATGAGTAGACGGTTGAGACTAGACATCACCATCGTCGATATGGACTGGCATGAGGTGACGGAACGTGACGCGAGTGGGATCAAAGTCAAATCTTGGGGCCGGCGTCGAGGGCCGGGGAGGGATATTGCGAGCAGATAGATTACAGATGAGATGGTGGAACAAATCGTCAGGGTCGTCATGGGTGGAATGGGGAGGGGATTGAGGAGTGGAAAAGGGACTGGACTTGAGTAAGGGTCTTTGACGGCGAATGGGACCAGGGCCAGCTTGGGGAAGGGTAGAGAGATCAGCGATGTCGGCTGGATGGGCGAATTCACTGGGGGACACATCAAGAGAAGCTATCCACGGTAGCTTATCAAAGGCGTGCAGAGGCAGTGGTTCTGGCTGGTATTTGACGCGTGATGCCTGGCGACGGCGGCGGATGGTCTGCACACAAAGTGGCCTTGCCCGGCGGTGCGGACTAGGCGAACATGGAGGCTGGGTCGCGAGATTAGCGTCAGCCACAACGCAAAGAAAGAAATGACACACAGTGGCACAAGGACCAGAGGGGTGGGGAGGAGACTTGAAACGAGGAAGCTGTGAAGGGGTTGAGCACGACGCCGGTACGCATCGACAACGTTGTGCTCACCGAAAAATGACAGGACAGGTTGCCGTCGACGTCCTCGATGGCAGGGAGCAGAGATTGGGGTAGGGTAAGGCCGGGCATTCTAGCAGGAGAACATGGTCGATCCAACATATAAACGCCAATCTCACCCACCCCTCTCCACATTATGTAATCACCCGATAGCAGCTCCTGACTCGCCAAAACACGAGGCACACGAGGCTCACACTAAGCACCTTACTCGGAGTCAGAGCTCGAGTCATAACGTTGCGTTTTGCAACTAAGACATGTGATGATATTGTAACGCAGTGATGATTGATATGACAGCAATGCAACAAGATGAAACAGAAAACGGAAAAAAGATCAACTCTAATCAATCTCCTCCATGGCCGAGGTTGAAGACGCCTCGGCAGCGGCAGGTGCCGCAGCAGGCTCAGGGGCAGCAACTTCCTCGTCTTCGTCAACATCTAAACCAAGAGAAATCATGCGGTAAATGCGCTTCGCAAACAATGTCGGGTCGTCGAGCGAGAATCCAGACGTAAGCAGAGCAGTCTCGAACAGCAGGAAGGTCAGGTCCCGCACAGACTTGTCCGCCTTGTCCTCCTTCACCTTCTTATTCAGCTCCTTGACGATGTTGTTCTGCGCGTTCAACTCTAATGTCTTCTTCGAGGCCATATACGACGACATCGAAGAATCACGGAGGGCCTGAGCCTTCATGATTCGCTCCTATAAATACACGTCAAATTTTATTCTCTAACACACAGGGACTGGGATTCCTCACCATGTTCGAGGACCAACCAAATTGCCCTGTGACCAATACACATGGCGAGTCTGCAATACGATTCGAGATAACAACTTTCTCAACGCGATCACCAAGAGCATCCTTGACAGTTGAGCAGAGCTCGTTAAACTCTTGGACTTGAGCCTCTCGAGTAGCTTTCTCCTCCTCAGTCTCCTCGAGCTCGAGACCCTCCTTTGACACGCAAACGAGCTTCTTGCCTTCAAACTCCTTCAACTGAGTGATGGCATACTCATCAATGGGATCAACGAGAAGTAGTACTTCGAAACCTTTCTTCTTGAGAACCTCCAAGAACGGTGATTCCTTGGTCGCAGCAAGCGATTCACCCGTAAGATAGTAGATAGACTTTTGGACCTCAGGCATGCGAGTGATGTAGTCTGAAAATCTCTGATTAGCACACCTCAGCTTTGACAAACAAAGAACACACCTTTGAGGGAAGTCTGCTCATCAAGAGACTTGGTGGAGTGGAAACGGAGATATTCTGCGAGCTTGCTGCGGTTCTGTGCATCCTCATGGATACCAAGCTTAATGTTCTTGCCAAAGGCCTCCCAGAACTTGTTGTAATTGTCTTTGTCCTCGGCGACCTCACTAATGAGGTCAAGTGCCTTCTTGACAAGATTCTTACGAATAACCTTCAGAATCTTATTTTGCTGAAGAGTCTCACGGGAAATGTTGAGAGGAAGATCCTCAGAATCAACGATACCCTTGACAAAGTTAAGGTACTCAGGGATGAGCTCCTCGCAGTCATCCATGATGAACACACGGCGGACGTAGAGCTTGATGTTGTTACGCTTCTTCTTTTGTTCGAAGAGATCGAAAGGAGCACTGAAGAGACAGTTCAACATCAAGTAATAAGGTCGGCATCAAGTCGACGTACCGCTTAGGAATGAACAAGATAGCCTTGAACTCAAGCTGACCTTCAACTGAGAAGTGCTTGACGGCGAGATGGTCCTCCCAGTCGTTGGTTAAGCTTTTGTAAAAGGAGCTATACTCCTCAGTGGTGATATCGTTGGGGTTGCGAGTCCAGATGGGCTTAGTCTTGTTGAGTTCCTCATTGGTAATTTCCTTCTCTTTGACAGTCTTCTTCTTTTTCTTCTCCTTGCCCTCCTCGTCTTCGTCGACTTCCTCAATCTTAGACTGCTCGCCCTCTTCCTTAACCTCCTCATCATCTTCAACCTCCTAGTACATGCATTAGTTATAAAGCAACTCCATATGGGCGTATACCGCACCTTTTCAACTTCCTTTGTGACGACGAGTTGAATAGGGTAAGAGATAAACTCGGAGTGCTTCTTGACAATATCCTTAATCTTCTTCTCCTCAAGATATTCATATTGATCCTCCTTCAGGCGGAGGCGAATCTCAGTACCGCGACCAAGAGGAGGATTAACAGTATCAAGAGTAATGGTGAAAGTACCACCAGCAGCCGATTCCCAGATATACTGCTCGTCATCATTGTGCTTGGTGATAACCTGCACATTTTCGGCGACGAGGTAAGCAGAATAGAAACCGACACCAAACTGGCCGATCATTGATATATCAGCACCAGCACTAAGAGCCTCCATGAAACCCTGGAGGGGGAGGGGGAGGAATCAGAAACGGTTTCTCAATGACAGTTGTGTTATTAACCTTTGTGCCCGACTTTGCAATAGTACCAAGGTTGTTGACCAGATCGGCCTTCGTCATACCAATTCCAGAATCGCGGATGGAAAGGATCTTGTTCTCCTTGTCAGGGATGATGCGAACAAAAAGTTCCTTCTCAGCATCAAGAGCCGAGGAATCAGTCAATGACGCATAACGAATTTTATCGAGGGCATCAGAGGCGTTGGAGATCAACTCTCTCAGGAAGATCTCCTTGTTGGAGTAGAACGTGTCTGGAACATGGAATCAACGCACTGATGCTTTACAAAGAATGGGGTACCTACTAATGATAAGATCGAGGAGCTGACTTATCTCGGCCTGGAAGCCAAAGCTTTCTGGAACAGCAGACATTTCTACAAAGGACTGTAAACGAGGGCTCGGACCATCAGACAAACTGACACACTTACTTTTTGAACACTAGAATGAGATGGAGTAAAGGGTAAAGGGAGATGTAAAAAAGATGAAGGAACGAGTTTTGCACGCGCCTTTAAGTGTTCCAATTTTTCAGTTCTCGAAGGATCTGAAATTTGCCCAAAATGGTATCATCACTGAATCCGTCATCGAACCTTTTTCATCGAACCTTCTAGAATTTACTGCCGATGGTCTGAATCTTTTATCTGATAACGCTCTCATGTCTTCTACAAAGTAAGATATTTTGTGACGGTGTATGGACGATTGTAAAACAGCACTGATCAAGGGCTGCTGTAGCGTCAGAGGTGCAGCTATCTATCCTATGGGCGGTGGGGGGTTGGGTTCAGAGACCAAGCCCTTTTTTCCTGTAACCTGAGCTCTAAGTACCTCGACCATTGCTCTTAACTCCTCTGTCTCTTCTCTGAGTTCATCATTTTCTCCCTTCAGCCTTGTATTCGACTCTTTCAGAACAACCTTTTCTGCCGCGAAGGCTCGTAGACCTTCTTCAGTGAAGGGTCGATTGTTTTCTGCTTTTTTGTTCGCTATCGAGAGCTCCGCTTCTAAACTTCGAATTTGACGGCGTTCAGCGCTGAAACAAAAGAAGTTGGTGAACATCTTGTACAAAAGTAAAAGTGTTTACCAAGCGCGTTCTTCCATGTCTTCTAAGGTCTTTTCATAACTTTCGAGGCGCAGTTTGAATTGCTGAATGTTGTTCCCCATGTCGACCAGCTGCTCTCCACGAGCATTGAACTTGGCATAATCATGCTTCCTTAATAAAGGAAGAATAAGGAAGAGAAATCTACTAGAAATTTATGATGCCAAACCAGAGATCACGAATCTTGAGATGCTGCTCAATCTGTTGCTCATAGTCATGCAGTCTGTCAACCTTGTGTTGATTTTCTTTCTTTTGCGTTTGTAGCTGGAAAACATGTTCTGTCGCTTCGGCCAGAAGCTTGGCCTGTGCAGTGAACAAAGCCTGAACATGGTGCGAGTCATGTAGAGACGTGGCTAGACGTGTAACAATGAAGTACCTTGGCTTCTTTCTCGGCACTTCGAAGTGTGGCTGCCTCAGATACCCAGGTTTTTTTCTCCTCACGAAGTTCCTTCAGTCTCTGTTGTAGCTCCGTGTTCCATTCAGCATACTTGCTCTTCGCAGAAGTTGCCTGCTGTTTGCTGTCGCGCAGTTCGCTCTCAAGGGCAATGACCTGTGAGCGATACTTGCGTAATTTGTTGTACTGCATTGAGGTATACCTTCACTAACAGCAAACCATCGGACTGATAACGCACGTACGAGGCCTTGACGTTCTGCTTCTGCACTTTTCATCAGAATGCGATCTTGGTATAACCTTCCTATATGCTTCACATTTTCCCTCTGTATCCACAACTCAAAATTGAGCTCATTCCGCAGCAACAGAACCTCCCGTTGCAAACCTGCCACTGCATGCACAGCATTCCCCATATCATGCTCAGCTTCAGGTGCTGTTCTTGAAGAGATCTCTCTCTCGCGTCTTACAGGAGAGGGTGACCGTGAAGGCAGAGAAGCAATCCGTTGTATATTTGGAGTGATAAACTCCACATCAATGTTAGTCTTCAGAGCATTGGTTACGTCCACCATGTCGGCCAGTGAAATCATGACGTGACCATTCGATAAATCTAACGGCGTAATGAAGCGAGAGCGTCCATTTGATGACTCTAGGGTTGATTCCGCTTCGAGAATTACTCGTTCAACCTCGTCACCTGGCCCACTCTGTGCCATATCTCCTTGTTCCGTCTTTGTCTCCTCACCACATGGAGGCAAATTGTTGAGACCTGTGTACCCATATCGCTCTCGCAAGCCTACAGCTAGGTTCCGGATGTCCATCATCGTTGCTTCGCTAGCAATACGTGCTGTATCATATTTTGACCAAAACTCAGGCGAGGACTGTTCTTTGGCTGCATCCCTCCAGATCAGAAGCGGATGACAGATATGTTCTCGAAGAAGGTTCTATTGGATCAACCATTAGATAAAATTTGATCTCAGACGGCTCGCGCATACCTCGCTCTTCCGTCTGACCTCGTCTTCATCAAAAACATCTTTCCAGCTCTGCATATAAGGACTGTCAACGCTACGCGAGTCGAGGAACATGACAGGATCTCGAAGAAATCCAAGGATATTAGATGGAAATAGATAATAAAGTAAAGAGAAAAATGGTCGTGAGTTGGGTGGCAGTGAAATTATAGAGCTGAATGTCATTTCAAGCCGGTGCCACTCTAGATCAGGTCGGACATGAAGAGTTTTTTGAGTGATCTCAGCAAGTTCTCTTTCAAACTGTGGATCCGGAAAATCCCCATCAGTCTCTGGCATAAAGGGATACCGTTTCTTCCAGCATAGAATTCTAGCAAGAATGGCAAGGAGGTGGGGCACGTAATGTCTGAGTTGTTCACGTGCATGCACGGCGAGATAGGGAAGCGATTTAGCAAGGAATGTTAGTCCTGCGGAGCAGACAGTTGAAGAATTGTCAAGGAGCATGGAAAGAAGGAGATAGTGAAACAGCTGATGCTTTGATAACACATGGACAATGAGCGAGTACGATGAATGTGACGAAAGAAGATTGAGGAGAGTGAAGAGCTGTAGCCTGGCGGATGGTTTTGAAAAGTAACCGTGTATCTCTGTGAAAAGGTCCTGTAGCGCCATCAATGCTGAAATTAATGACAACCCATAAAGGGATCTACCTCAGGATTTTCCGACCCATATCTGATCAAAATATCCTCCAAGTTCCCCTTCCAACATGATAGTTTCTGCCGTTCCTCTTCTTCTAGGCTGGTCCATTCCAGAACGTCATCCTTCGACCCCTCGTTAAACGCATCTAACAGATACAATTCATAAAGTCGTCTCCGAAAGCCTGTCACCCGTTCTGTATAATTTTGAATTGCGTCTGAATAGACACCTTGATTAATTTTTAGAGCCTGAACAATGAGTTCTTTGGCGTGGTTGAGAGGTGTGGTTGCCAATCTAGGCTCGCGCAAGGCGGGCCGGAAGACCACTTCAAACCACGAGATGATAGATGTTGGCGACATTACAGGAGCAAGGTGATGCAATATTGTCAAAAATGTCTCCACCTGACGAACGTTGGAGTAGTCGACCGAGTCATGAAAGGCAGCCTCAAGCTCATCATGAAACTGCACAATCAAACCCTCTGGTGCATCGGGGGATGAGCACTCCACAACAAAGTCATCGACGAGATTTAAAAGTTCATTTAGGGGTAGGGCATCAGGTGCACTATCAAGAACATTCTGGATTTGGCGGCAGAGACTATTGGGCATCGCAATGAAACTGGAATCTAATCAATTTGTAGTAATTAGTTTACCTGGAGGGACTCTGCCAAGCAGATCCCATCAGTCCCAAACAATGTTCCGAAAATGGACTCTACGTCGTCGTCGTCGTTCGTGCCATCTAGCTCGCTGATTTCGTCTTGTATATAAAAGGTATGTCTTGTCAAGCCCTTTACTTTGGACGAGCGAGCTTTTGTTATGCTACTTCCTGTGTCTAGAGATGGATGTTATCTCAAGGTTCGGGATGTGCTGATACTCCTTCCTATCAGATGTCCGCCCACATCGAGGAAGTTACCTCCGATCACTCTGACCATGAGAATCATGAGCCCGAGCACGAACAGGAGGAAGATCCCGCTTCCAATGCTGCCCTTGAAAAAATTCAATCTCGTTCTGAACGCAAGGCTCGCAAAGTGCTACATGGTCTGGGTTTGGTAAAGGTCAATGGCATTACCCGTGTTACAATTAGGCGACCCAAAAATGTAAGTTTGAAGTCTTGAATGGGATAGAAAGATACATCTAATGAACGGCAGGTTCTCTTGGTGATGGTGTATCCAGATGTCTACAAGCTACCCAACAATGATTGCTACATTGTCTTTGGCGAAGCCAAGGTGAGTATTATCTTAACCTAATTCGCTGGTTGGGCATACGACATTTTATAGATCGAAGATATGAACTCCCATGCCCAACTCTCCGCCGCTCAGCAACTCGCTTCCAATGCAGCAAATGCCGCTGCTCTTGAAACCGTTACTGCTGGGACTCCTGGTGACGATGATGACGTGCCGGAACTCAAGGAAATTGAGGATGATGGGCCTGTAGATGAAACTGGTGTTGACCCCAAGGACATTGATCTCGTCATGCAACAAGTAAACTGCTCGAGGTCAAAAGCAGTGCGGGCATTGCGGGACAGTGGAGGTGATTTGATTAATGCCAGTGAGTTTCCTACCATGCTTAACTATCTGTCCATACTGATGTTCTGCTAGTCATGGCAGCTAGCGAGTGAATTTGATGTATCTTTACAATTAATTTTCTTCTTTTTAACTGGGCAATATGGCATAAAAATCCGTGATCAAGCAACTCTCCAACATCTGAGCTCTACATAATAATTTGATCTCTCCCAGCTATCCTGGACAATCTCTACTCCTTGTGTTGATGGGGGTTGTCCAGTTGCGACACCCATTACGAGACCAAGTCCGGTCGCGGCTTCTATGACGAGGCCTCTCAATTCACCTCTAGCAAACATGTGGTAGTAACGATTGTAGACTTGACCCTTGCCATCCTCTGATGAATTGGTGGTGTTGGGAGCATCTGACAGGACCCAAGGCACGATCACATCTCTTCCTACCCTGTTATCAGTGAATTCTTCTTGTGGGATGATTCTTTTCGAGAGCTCATCTTGTTCGATGGCCCAGACATAAATAAGAACTCGACCATGCTCTGGAGACACATTTTGCAGGAGACGCTGTGAATTTCATAGCTTGAGTTGCTATATCAATACTCACAGAAAACTTTGTACTCACCTGCACAGCTAGCATCCTTCTTCGAGGAGTAGCAAGGTGATGGATTGTTGCTATTGAAATAGCGTAGTCCTGAATTCCCTCTGAGACCCGCAACTTCTCCTTTGAACTCTGTTCACGTACAAAAGCGTGTTTCCTCCAGCAGCAGCTAAGGACATTTCCGAGGACCACCTCTCGTGTCTTTCCCCCGGCTTGTTGGGCAATCTTCAGTAAATTGATGCTATGATCAAGTCCAATCATTCGTATACTGCCCTGCCGGTCCAACGATAGATATTTTCCATTTCCAGTCCCAGAGTCAAGTCCGAGCCAGCCATCAGGCAGCTCAGACAGGAATTTGACGATGATCGGCCAGGGCTAAGGGTAATGTTAGGGAAGGGGACAGGCAAGGTGAGGTGGTAACCTTTTGTTACTTTATATCTCGTACTTGAAAAATGACTAGCAATTTGATCGTAAATTACATGCACATTTTGTGTTTCATATGTCTCTGGATCACGGTCTATTGTCACTTCAGAGACAACTTTTGGCGCCATAAGAATTTCGAGAAGATGATAGTCAAGAGATAGCCGATGTATTCAATCACAAGAGATCACTTATATGAACCCCATCTCTTCATCCAATAGCTGGCTGAACCTACTTCCGTCGAACGCAGGAAATGGAATAATTCCTCTGTCATCGAACTCGAAAATCGTCTTTGCAAGGCTCCTGTAGTAGTTTGAGTTCTAGCTCTCAGTTGTAGAAACAGGACTCACCCGACGGTGGATGACGTCAGATATTTTTGTGCCTCCAATGCATGGGCCAATTCTTCTTGGTGATTATGAAGGAGCGTTGGGTTGGGTACTACAATGAGTGGTCTTGGTAGGCGCAAGATCTCGATGATTGTTCCTGATCCTATGAGTCTATTGAGTGCAGGTCTCTGATAATATTGTTTCTCCAACCTGCATGACTAATTATTAGATCTGCCTTTTCATACTCTTTTATCAAAGCAGGCTTGAATTTCCAGAGCTCGACTTGGATGCCCTCAATTGAGAGATTGGCTGTTTCTCCTTTGGCAATGAGACTAGCTTGTTCAAATACAGAATTCCCACATTGAACTGTGAGCGTCGTGCACCTGCGACTCTTCAGTGCCTCAAATGTACGTGGGGATAAGATCTCTTTAATGAGCAGATCAAATCGTGTAGAGCCGATTGTTACGAAAGTGTGCATGGGGAAAAATCTGATCGGTATGCTAAAGATCCTGAATAACATATGTATAATTTACATGGAAATAGTGTAGGCACACCTCCATGGCAACATTGCCAGTATTACGGGTTGTCATTAGGCGTGTCATTAGGCGATTCAAACGCCCAAGAAGCATCGTCAGGGTCAAACCAAAGTCAATGAGAGGCTTGATGGTTCTTAAAAGAACGACTCGAATTCACCTTGAGATCATGGACAATCTCTTTGCTTTCCTCGGGAGCAAATGCAACCGCTGCTATTCCCGAGGAATTGACGAGCTAAATGAAAGTGTCAACTGCATTCCAACGTCAGTAGGTTGGCGAATGAATGACAATTTTATCTGGAGTGCTCAAATGATGTCATACGGAAGGTGAAGACTACGCGATGTACATGGTTCATAATGTTGGTAAACCTGACTTGAACCTGACTTGCTGACCAACTCGACCATCCTCTGATCTCCATTCTCATACAATGAGTAAGGCTGAAAACAACTATCTTCCATTGAGTTTTCTACTGTGAGGTCTCTTTGCGTGATTGAGAACATTCATGATCTTGAAATGTTGAGGTCACATAAAAAGAGGCAATAGGCAGGATTAGCAATTGTTCTGCCTCTGACAAGCCTCTACATGTTGTTCAGAGTAATGCTTATCAACAAGACACCATTGAAACTCAGCTGATGGTAAAATCACGTGATCATCGATTACACGGAATTGTCCCCTTCGCCCAACGAACACATCACATCTGTTCTCCACCCCGACTCCCCCAGCGTCTCATATTTGTTTCATCTCCTTATAGCCATTTCCCGTCTATTATGGAGGTAAGCTTGTGTCCCATCGTCCCTTTTAAAGTATTAATCATATCGACAGGCTCTGCTTGATTTCTCGCGAGAGTTCAATGTTTCTGACTTCGACAACGTCGTCATGGCATTCTATACTGGTTCTGGGCCTGAGGTGAACAACGGCTGTCTCCTCTACGCGTTTTTTTTTCAACTTGATCTGACAACCAAGCTTGAAGCAACAACTGGGACAACAAGTCCTGACCCAGTTCCAGGAACACCCCGACTCTTGGACGAGAGTCCCAGACATTCTTGATAATTCATCGTTCTCTCAGTCGAAGGTATATTGGTCTGTTATGTCACTCCATTGTTGCATTCACAATTTGTTCAATGGATAGTACATTGGCCTTCAAATCTTGGAAAAGTTGATTTTGACCCGGTGGAAAACTCTACCGGACGGTCAACGACAAGGTGCGACACTTGATTCCCACACCTATCTCAGTTCATTCAACAAACTCAATTTAGGCATACGGAATTATGTCGTCTCTATCATACTCAAAGCTGCCTCCGATGAAGTCTCCCTCAGAAAGGAGAAGACTTACATCAACAAGCTGAATCTTGCACTGGTTCAGGTATATTTTTTGATTCCTTACGAGTCGTTTCCTTGACGCCTTTCATAGATCCTCAAACAAGAGTGGCCGAAGAATTGGCCAAACTTCATTTCTGAGTTAGTCGAATCTTCAAAAGCTAATATTTCGTTATGCGAAAACAATATGGTCATCCTCAAGCTTCTTTCGGAAGAAATTTTTGATTTTTCCGCTGAGCAAATGATACAAGCGAAAATTAGACATTTGAAGAATCAGATGTGTGGCGAGTTTTCAGAGATTTTCAAGCTATGTTCCGAGGTCTTGGAAGAAACCAATAAAACTTCTCTCATCAAGACAACACTGGAAACTCTTTTGCGCTTCCTTAACTGGATTCCTCTTGGTTATATCTTCGAGACTAGAATCATCGATCTTCTGCTAACTCGCGTGAGTAGTTGTTGTACTCTAGCTAATACATGCTTATTCATTCATCTTGTAGTTCCTCGAGACTTCGGAATTTCGGACAATCACGCTGAAGTGCCTTGCTGAAATTGCCGCTCTTAACGTTGGACCCGAATATGATCCCAAATTCGTGATCTTATTTGCCATGGTCATGACCTCTATTAATCGAATGATACCTCCCAACACCAACATTGCTCAAGCTTATACAGACTCCGGTGATAACGGACAAGAACTAGTTCTCAATCTCGCCTTGTTCCTTTCCAATTTTCTGACAAATCATCTTCGTTGTGTTGAGACTGAACAAAATCGTGATGTGTTGCTTAATGCCCACCTGTATATGGTTAAGGTGTCACAAGTAGACGAACGCGAGATTTTCAAGATCTGTCTGGAGTACTGGTTGAAACTTGTCGCAGAGCTTTACGAGGAACTCCAGAGCTTACCGATTGGCGAGTCGAGTATGTTGATAGGCCTTAGTTTGGGTACAAACGGGCAAAACATGCTCAATGGTATGAATTTACGGAAGAATATCTACAGCGACGTTCTATCAAATCTACGTCTTGTTGTTATTGAGAAGATGGTTAAACCAGAAGAGGTGAGCTTGAATTTCTGGGCTCATAGTGTCATCTCATCTCATTCTCTAGGTACTCATCGTTGAGAACGAGGAAGGAGAAATTGTTCGGGAATTTATGAAGGAGACAGATACCATCGTATTGTACAAGTCCATGAGGGAACTTCTTGTTTATCTCACCCACTTAGACGTCTCAGACACAGAGACAATTCTCACTGAGAAGCTCACCAAGCAAGTCGATGGGTCGGAGTGGTCCTGGAACAATCTCAACACTCTTTGTTGGGCCATTGGCTCAATATCCGGCGCCATGAGTGAGCTTCTTCCCTTACTAGTTTTCTTGATATCAGGTTGACGCAAAACTCAGATGAGGAAACGGAGAAACGTTTCTTGGTGACAGTCATCAAGGATCTCCTAGGTCTTTGTGAGGTCAAGCGTGGTAAGGACAACAAAGCTGTTGTGGCGTCAGACATTATGTACATTGTCGGTCAATATCCACGCTTCCTCAAAGCGCACTGGAAGTTTTTGAAGACAGTCGTCAATAAACTCTTCGAGTTCATGCACGAGACTCACGAAGGTGCGCTGACAATCTGACCCTTGCTTTATTTCCTGAGTCCCGTTTGTTTTGCAGGTGTCCAGGATATGGCTTGTGATACTTTCATTAAAATAGCACAAAAGTGTAGAAAGCATTTCGTCATGCAACAAAGTGGAGAGTCCGAGCCATTTGTGGAAGATATCCTCCGTTCATTGCATCGAATCACCGTTGACCTGGCTCCTCAACAAGTAAAGATCTAAGCAATATTCTCTCAGGTCATTGACAAAGGATTTTAGGTACATACTTTCTACGAAGCTGTTGGTTACATGATTTCCGCCCAGCCCAATAAACTTCAACAGGAGAAGCTCATCGCCAAATTAATGGACCTCCCAAATAATGCTGTGAGTGATATCACTTATAAGTTTACCATGTTTAATCGCCAATCCAGTGGGACTCTCTCATGGCTCAAGCATCCCAGAGCCTTGATGTCCTCTCGAACCAAGACAACATCAAAATTCTTGCCAATATCATGAAGACCAATGTATCTGCTTGCTCCTCTATCGGCAGCTTTTACAATCCGCAAATAGTGCATATATTCTTCGATATGTTAGGTCTTTACAGAGCTGTCAGTAGCCTTATTAGTGGGGCCGTGGACAAAGAAGGTTTGCAACCTCCATCACCCTCACATTCCATGCCGAACATCCTTTCTAGGGGCTGTCGTCACTAGGACACCGAAGATCCGGCAGCTGAGGACTGTGAAGAAGGAAATACTCAAATTAATGGAAACCTATGTCAAAAAAGCAGAAGACCTCGACTCTATCACCAGTAACTTCATCCCTCCTCTCTTGGACGCTGTCCTCAGCGATTATAGACAAAATGTTCCTATGGCCCGCGATGCAGAAGTTCTGAATGTGATGGCCGCCATTATGATTCGCCTACAGGTGAGTAATTTCATGTCCATAGCCTCTCGGTGTCTTGGTGTCTTACTCTTGAGCCAGGGTCTCTTGACATCACAAGTCTCCCCGATTTTAGACGCTGTCTTTGAGCCGACTTTGAATATGATTAACCAAGATTTTGCGGAGTTCCCCGAACACCGTGTCGGATTCTTTAAGCTCCTTCGCGCAATCAACCTACATTGCTTCCCAGGTCCAGTATTGCCACCAATCGTTCTCCCATTGGCTGATAAGTCTATATAGCATTACTCGGGATCCCTCCGCATCAATTTAAATTATTCATGGACAGTATAGTGTGGGCGATCAAACATACAATGCGTGACATTGCGGATCTGGGTCTTAATCGTATGAAATGTCACATCCTTCATTTGTATACCAATCTTACACACTCCAGTCTGTCTAGAGGTCGTAAACAATTTCGCCAATGCCGCAGATCCGGCAATCACGAGCGCATTTTTCCAACGATATTACCTCAGTCTCTTCCAAGATGTCTTTTTTGTTTTGACAGATACTGACCACAAGAGTGGTTTCAAGGTTCAGAGTGCTTTACTTGCACGCATGTACCAACTTGTCGAGCTCAATGTCATTCAAAACCCCCTATATGATCCAGCGGTCGTTTCTGATCCCAACATGACTAACTCGGTATTCCTCCGGGATTACGCTACTAACCTACTCCAGAACGCTTTCCCCCATCTGCATAAGTATGGCTCCCGTCTACCTTTTGCTTATTTACTGTCCTTAATTCATTTCGGTCAGGTCGGAAATCCAGTCTTGCGTTGTTGCTCTCTCCGAGTATTACAATGATTTGAATCGCTTTAAATTAGCGCTTCGCGACTTCCTTATCCAGCTTAAGGAATTCTCAGGAGATGACAATGCCGAATTGTATTTGGAGGAGAAGGAAGCGGAGAATGCAAGGAAGGCAGAACTTGCTCACGAACAGGCCGCAAGGATTCCTGGCATGCTCAAACCAAATCAGATAGACGACGAGGACCTAAACTAGTGATTTCGGTGGAACGGTATCTTATTTCCTGTGTTAACCATTTGTTCATGTTCGAACCCCGTTCATTTGATCCTTTCTACCCTTGTTTATCATTGACCACCTAGCGGTCTTGCTTTCGGGTTTGACTCCCGTCTTATGATAATCTCATGTACTTTTAGCAATAATGTATAACATAAGTCGCAAAATCTCCCGAATGTCGACTTCTGAGTGTCACGAGATGAATTTATCTTTATCTTTCGCCGAACTGTGAGCTATCTTTCTCGTCTCGATCCACCAGTCAAGTTGCGACGTTGCTTACAATATGTTCAAAAAGCACGTCCTTTCCGTACCTTCTGATTTTTGACACCTAATAGTTACTCGGATGGATTGTAGATTCACACCTACCTTGGACGTTACCGGGCACACCCCCGTTAAGTCTTCGGTGCAGCGTCTGATCAGAAATAGTATTCTTTCTCAATGGAAGATAGAAACCGAGACGTTGGAGACCATCTGGCCAAAAAAGGAGGGTTTGGTGCTCGTCAAATGGTCAGTTACGATAAGACAAAGATAGAGGTGACTCGGGAGGAGTAGCTAACCCTCTTCTGTTCTTTACTTATAGCAAAGACCACGTTTCAGTGTACACAGTGAAGCAGGAACCCGTATTCTTCCAGCACTTTGATGAATCCATTTTTCCGACCCTGAGATTGCTTCATCAATGTAAGTGAATTTGTGAGGGATCAGAAAGACCAGTGCTCATTCACCACTTTGACGTCCTGTCACGATGTCTTCTTGTCCACATGTAGACCCGTACATCCTCCCTTCTGTAAGGATTGATCGAGGAGCCATTCGCTTTGTTCTAGCCGGGGCGCAGATAATGTGTCCAGGACTTACGTCAAAGGGAGGTGAATTGCCTCCTGCCGAGGGGGCCCTTCAGGCCGGCACTCCGGTCGGGATCTTTTCAGAAGGGAAGGAGCATGCTGTTGCAGTGGGGATCACAAAAATAGGGACAGAGAGCATGAAGGAGGCAAATAAAGGCGTCGGGGTTGAAACAATTACATACTTGGGTGACGATCTTTGGGCCCTCAAATCTCTGTAAAAGTGCAGTAGCTGTTCCATAGAGCTGAATTTCTCCTGCAATTACTTTTTCATCTCCTTCATTGTCTATCACATATGCTCTTCCGCTCTTCGATTCAAATACAGACTTTTGAGAGTTTAATGGAAGGCTTCCAGGATGGATACAAGCACCTGACTCGGACATTCCTTGGAATATAGTAGACCTGTTCTGTTAATAACACGTTGTAGGTCTCAAACTGCTATTTTGGAGGGTGACAATAGAAGAACGTCTGAACTGTCGCTTGAGATTAAGAAAAAGCCATGGGTCATATATGTAGCGTTAGTCTAGTAAGGACATCTATGATAGCAACCTTGTATCTGAATTGAATACCCTAAAACGTGGACGTATGTTTGTAAACCTGCCACACTACATTTGATGCACGCCGAGTGTTCTCATCACTAGATTGATGAACTGGTTCAGCAAGTTCCTAAAAAGGATTGCTATAATTTGTTTTCCAAGCGTGATAGGGACCCCCATCTACAAATGAGCGGATCTCTTGCCGACACCTCCGTTCCTTTTTTCTCCTATACCGAATTTACACCAGTCAGGTCTCGAAAGAAGAGAAAAATTAGAACTCAGCGGCAGGAACCCGTTCTGAGGCTAATTCAAGGGATCAGGGATGATATGGTGCAGAGTGATTGGTTCTCACAATCCAAGAGTCTGCGGTGCCATTTGCACAATTTCACCTGTTCCTTGTTTATTTACTGGCTGCATTTTCTTTAGGTATCGTAAAGGAGGCTCTCAAATTTTTATCTGTGGAATCTTCTGTTTCAGTGCTCTGCCTGGGTCTGGGAAGCCCCTCGGCCTCTCCAAACTCTAGAGCTCAGCTCGCATTCCTGATTGAATTATGTGTCATGTTCAATATCGTGGGCCAACAATGCTGCAGTCGTAGTCTGAACTCGTTTCACTCTTTATTTTCAAACACAGGATCATACGAGTGTGTCGATTTACGATCCCGTGTTCACACCCGAAGACATTGAACTTTTTCGATCGTTGCAGTTTCAGGTACTCTCAGTACGTTCCTCCTATTTTTATCATTACTCCTATTGCTATTCACCTATCTGAACCATTTTTCAACCACTACCTTAGAACGACGAATATTTGCCACAGGGTTTAACCATTTGTTATATGCCACATTGTGACATGGAGTTATACAATAACCTTTTCAGGGTTAATTGGTCCCAGGACCAGCTTCTGATGCTCGTATTATTGGCGAATCATTTGGAAGACTACCTGGAAAAGTAAGTCACCGCCCGTTTTAGAGGAATCCATTCTGGAATCATTTTTAACAGCATTTCATAGTAATCCATCTCACAAGTTGCAAAAGCATGTTCCTTATCTGTTTAAGATAGGTGAGTGGGGTCTTTGTGGTCCAGCTCATGAGTCATCATACTACATATAGTGCCTAAATTGGATAGCCATGTCCTGCCTCCTTCCAAGGCATGGCCTACTGCTTTCAATAACATTGCTATCCAACATATCAAACCGAATACATTGCCGAAAACTTGGTTTACCGCGCAGGAAGCAATTACACTATCGTTACCACAGTAGGTCACCTGAATTCTCCGGAGGTGCAACGAGAGCGGGGTTAATCAGAAAACAAAACTGTATTGAGTGGTAGGCAAGCATATGGTAGCGGTTATAAGATACGTACGAAAGCCAATACTGCGAGAAGCCTATTACGCTACATAAAGAGATACAAGGAAAAGCATATGAGACGGTGACAAGAGGAAAAATAGAGTGAGATATGAACTTCGATGTTCAATGACCATTGTAAAATGTAGGATGAGATGATTCATCAGCGAAGGGAAGCGGATCCAACTCGAACGGATTTAGATAGTGCGGGGGGCTAGACCTTGACGGATTCTTCCAGGTATTACGTTCAGTTGATGAGGTTGGTGAGGCAGAATCGGCACTCGAGTCAAAAAATAAGGAGGCAATCGACCGACCGAAGGAAGGGGTTGAAACAGTGTCAGACTCGTCGTCAGACATGTCTTCTATAGCATCGGGCACTGAGGAATTTTCTACGCCATTGAAATCATGGTAGGGAAGAGCGGCTTGCATGGAAGTTGAAAGAGAGGGAGCAGGAGAGTCCAGAGTAGATTCAAAGTGACAAGCAAGGGCAAGAGTGGAATCAAAGTAAGATGAGTATGGCACAGAAACAGAAGATGAATAAAAACGAGACTGATATAGGTCCTCAGAGGAAGCCAGAGGCGACAGTGAGGGACTGAGCAACTGTTCGTCATCCTCATCGACGGGCAAAGCAGAGTGATGGTCTGAGTCCGAAGGATAATCATCATCTTCATCCTCAGCAAGGGTCTCTAACAAGGAGTCAAGCCACTGTGCTTCCGCTGCTGCTGAGCGAGAGGATACGAAGTTTCCGGCATCGGGAAACATAAATGCATCGACAACAGTCTCTTCTGCTACTTCTTCATCCGTCTCCTCATTGACATTAGAGATAGTTTCAGAGTATTCCGACACGGCAGCGTTCTGTAAGTTCGGGGAAGAGAGGATGGAATTCTTGAGCAGCACCCAGCGATGCAAACTGCACTGCTCCTTGTTAGTGGACTCATGCAGCTTGGAACGCGTTATTGAATATAGAAGCGAAGTTTCGTTGGACATGTGAAAATGACAAAGGCGTTTGGGTAGGTGGGCTGTGGAGTGTGGAGTAGCGTCTGCATTCGACAAGTACAAGGTTAACGCGACTAAGAGCATTTAAATAGCGAGCAGAAACACACCAGGGATAGGAGAAGGACAACTATTATATACGATAGACGACGTCAGGGTCAAAGAGGAGGGCTCCGTGTTTATTAGTACGGATGAGCTTGTTGACCATTTCCGGTGCGGGGTTGGATCGGACAGTCTGATATCTGACTGGGTAGTCAAAGGATGCAGGAGGGCGAGGCAAGTTATTGGGACATTAGGGGATGGAATAAGGAAGAGGGATAAAGGCGGAGACACGCTGATGTTAGCCTTATATATATATCCTGGCCAACTGACTCGATCGCCAAACAACAACCAACAGGGTCAGCGAGCCCCTTTCCCACGTGCCACCCGAACCAGTTCGGACTCCACGGGGTTTATCATACATTGTTATATCATATGCACTGGGGACAGAACCACGAATAGCTACAAGCTTATCACCACACGGTACTCATCCTTCATCCATTTTGTCATCCCCGACAAGCTCGTCTTTTGCCGTATCCAGCAGTTTCTTGATTTTGTTCGCACTTTTCGGCGAAATGTCACGTGCAATCGCGAGCATTTGCGCAGACTTGACCTCATTCCCGACGAGCCTGTACACCTTGGCGAGTTGGAACACTACATTCGACTCTTCTGGCGTCATCATTCTCAATTCTTCCAAATCTCGAATCGCAGGCTGAAGTGACATATTACGCCATGATTTCCAATATTGCGAATGTTACACACCTCGTACTTCCGTATACAGACGAGAATTTTCGCTCTGCGGTATCGAACCAAAGCATTTTCTGGTGCAAGCCGTACTGCTCTGTCGAAGAGTTCGAGAGCTGCTTGCCGGTCACCACGGCGCTCGACGGCCTACGAAAGACGTAACGATCCAGACACATCCTTTGGGAATGTTATTATGACTTGTACTTACCATCCCTACACATCCCATCAAAACAGCATTTCTGGGATGTATTTCGAGTGCCTTTCGATAGTGGTATTCCGCCAGGCGGACTTTACTCCTGCGTAGGTAGCATGTCCCCAGTCCGTACCTAACGAATAAGGACTATGAACATCTTGATGGGCGACGGCTGATACGTACCATGCATTGTAATGACGAGGATCAGCTCGAAGTGCTGATTGGAAGAAGGTGATAGCCTTATCCAGATCCTCATCAATCGACTCGTGACCACTTAATGTATACGCGTATGCACATGACGGGTCTAATTGGGCTGCACGGTGAAAGCAAGCCAGGGCTTGTGTTTTCTCCTTTTGCAACGAGAACAAATTTCCGATAGCAATCCACGCCTGCGGCGACCGAGGATTAATATTGAGAAGTTCTTGCGCCAGAAAGGACAAATCTACAGTCTTCTGCAGATGCCACAGAAGGGTGGAATAGACTTCCATGTCCCACAGCCGGTGCGGCTCCAAAACCCGCACCATTTTGAGGGCGCGTTCGGCCTGAGAGGTGCAATCGTTAAAAAGGAAAATTGGTGTACAATTGAGGACTCGTACAGAAGAGTAATCCTGCTGTTCAAAATGAGCCCTGCCAACCATGGCAAGGACCCATTGTGTATTTTGATGAGAATTTGGAAGCTGGTTTAGCTCATGTAGGCACTTGCGGCAGTCATATCTGGCCAAGGCCCGGGTTGCGGTGGCAAAACGTCGTATCAGGTCGTAGATATAATATTCTGCCAGCTCGTTCTCATAAGACTCCTGGGCAGTAGGCCAGGCATTGTGGGAAAGAGGGACTTCACGTTGAGGCGGTGGCGGCGGCGGTGGTGATGGCAAGTAATTCATATCCCCGCCTAGAAGATCATCGTCTTTGTCGGACTCTGCAGAAACGGTTCGTGTGCTGCTTGCCTGTCGTCGTCGCTCTCGAGTAGTGCCATGCTGGCAGAAAGGCTCAAAGTCAATCAATGATCACAAGGATAGGAAAAGAACAACATGTCTACCTTTGTGGCTTGATGAGGCTGTTTTGCGTTAATACCACCCAGCAAGCGAGTACTCCTTCTAGGAGCGAGTGTAGGTACATTAAGTTGAGTGCTCCCTTTTACAGGAGCATTAACATTCCTAGAAGGCGCCGCATGCTGAGAACGACGACCGGAAGATGAGAAGATGTTAGCAAATAGCAAGGCCGGGCGTGCGCGTGCCTTATTCGAGGGGTCGTCCAAGTTCAATTTACTGCCCTTGAGTTTGATGGCCCCTGCCTGATGCGATGTCGAGCGCAACCGTTTAGGTACTGGACCTGCCTCGTCGGCAGAAGAGGGTGGTCGAGAGACATGGGCTTGAAGAGGAGCATTGACTTGCTGTGACCGAGTAGCTCGGGGATTTGGAGGTGGCGGTTGTTGAAAGGAGTTTTCAAGAGGGTAGAATGAAGATTCATTTGTAGCACTAGCGAAATGTCAACACGTTTCATCCACAGGACACGCTCTTATTAACACACAGTGAATCACGGGAGCCTATTCGGACGGCTTTGGGTTGACCCTCCGGTTTCCAGGGCTTGAATAGATTGCCACCTCCACCGTCGGGTGTAAAGAAACCAACACCAATAGATGTTGGTTTGTTTTTTGATGGAGCCTCGTGCTGAGACGCTGGCTTGATGGGAACTGGACGTGGAGGAAATATGTCATCGATTTCAGGAAAAGACCCTGTAATGACATGCTGATCGTGGATATGCTATGAAACGAGCTAAAAGGATGGAACAAGTACCCGATGCACAGAGCCCTTCGAACGCCTCCCAGAGATAAGGGTTGGATAAAAGGGCTTCTCTATAACTTCGTGATGCCTTGTCAGGGAGATTTCCTTTCAGTGCCATATTTCCGACTCTACATCGAAGTGCCGCTTCTTCAGGGAAGGGATGAGTCACTCGACTTGCAGAAAACGCTATACATACCCTTCTTTAGGACACATCGAGGAAAAAGAGGTGTCTCACATACCGGAATTGACGAAAGCCACATCTTTGAGCGCTGCCTCCAACGCTTCTCTTGCATGTCTGTGTCGACCGAGGACAGTACAGCACCTAGCCTTGATCTCCAAGCATCCCGTACACTGCTTGTCCTGGGCTGAATTGACAAGATTCAAAGCGGAGTAGACCTGGCCCTCGCGAAGCAAGGCAATTGCATATAGGTGTCGTGATTCATGGTTCGTGTGATCGATCGCAAAATAGCGTTCGGCATGAAAGACAGCTGACTTTGTGAGATCAGCATCAAGACATAACCAGACGAGAGACTGAAAGCGCTGGCAGAGAGAGGGGAAGAAAGAATGCGATGACGGGTCTGTCTGCATCATAACAGCAAAACCTGCGCTCCTCAAACCAGTCACAAGGTCCTTTCTTGACGCGTTGGAACAAGGCAAATGATTCTGTAAAACACTTGGTTCATTGTCACGTGCTCTCTACAACTCGTATTACTACAATAAATCTCTAATGTCCATGCGGGTCTCGCTCCCCCTGTTGCTCTGCCGAGCCTCGTGAGCAGATCACCCAGAAATTTATTGGCACCAAGCTCACCTGGAACGCATTGGATAGCATCGTCAATACGAAGCAGCGCAATAGCAGCCTCATAAGCAGATTTCAAGCTTTTGGTCTTACCCACTGCAGGTTCTAAGATCCCAGCAGTCACATTATCGCGTACCTCCCCATTTAGGAGATCAAGCCCGTAACGCAAAAAGGCCTTTTTGGGGTCTCCAGGCGGTGATTTCTGCGCCGCATTATGATATGAACGTAATTTAGCCACAAGTTCAGTGGAATCCTTGGCGGCGTTGACGGCGAGCTGCTTGGGGATGGAAAGCAGAGCACTTGCGAATTCAGCAATGGCAAGTTGCTCTCTCGAGCCCTAGATCCAGATCAAGATGTCAAGCCACAAACTGTAAAATATCCAACAATGTCTTACCAGTGTTGTCGCAAAGTTCTCCAGATAGATACTAAGTGCCGACTCGACGGCACCGCCACCTGGAATTACAGTGCCACTTTCCAACGTCCGTTTGATGACGGACAGGGTATCGTGAAGAGCTCTCTCCATTTCATCTAGCATGTAGTCATTTGCACCACGCAAGACAATTGACGATGAATTCACAACCTTGGTACCCTTGACCAAGATAAGCTCATCGTCTGAGATGCGCTCCTGGATAACTTCATCAGCCATCCCCAGGTAGCTAGGCTCGAAAGTTTCATCCCCATTCAAATTGGCCATGCTCGTAATGAACTGGCCCCCTGTAGCTTTGGCAATTCTACGCAAGTCTTCCTTCTTACACCGACGGACAGCCATGGCTCCAGCCTCAACAAACTCCTTCAGACACAGATCATCAATCCCTTTGGTAGTAAAAACGACATTGGCACCAGCTGCAAGAACTTTCCGAATGCGTTCAAGAGTAATCTCCGCTTCTCTGTAGCACGGATGAACAATTGAATCGATAAAAGGACTTGCGCAATACATTACCGTTGGCGAATCTCTTCAAGTTGATCAGGATTATCTACCAGGATCTGCACACCCAACTGCATGCGAGATTTTTGTAAATTGATGTCCAAACACGCAATCTTGGCACCAGCAATCCGTTTTTTCATAGCTGAAATCGTGTCGACTAAGCTGTCGCCGATAAAGTAAAGTAAATTGTCGTACCTTGACTAGCTACGGTACAGTTAAGAGCATAACCCTGAACAAACAAGGATTCACGAGCACTGCGGCCATGGGCCTTCAGAACGTTGACGGCCTTGACGGGATATTTGATATCGCCACGCAGGTTAATCGTCTTCACGGCTTGCATAGCATCAACAGCCATAGGCGCAAACAAATCATCGTCACTGTGTCCCAAATTCTTATCAGTGAAAAACGATATTAACGCAGACTTTCCAACCACACTCACTTTGCAAGGATTTTACTCGCCATAGTCGTCTTCGCGACATTGATCAATGCCTCCCTCCCCAGAGAATCTACTTTGATACTCAGTTGATCCTGCATAAATTTGACTGCCTCCCGACAAGCCAATCGATATCCAGTAATGATCGTTGTAGGATGAATTTTGGTTCTGACTAGCTCATTTGCCCTTCGTAAAAGTTCTGCAGCAATAATCACCACAGACGTCGTTCCATCACCGACTTCTTTATCTTGCTTTTGGGCCAGATCGACAAAAATACGCCCTGCAGGGTGTTCAACCGACAAAAGAGACAAAATAGTAGCGCCATCATTGGAAATCGTCACTTCCTGAATTTATACAAACTTCGAGTTAGACTTTCTGATATGTACAGAGGAAAATCAAGATCTCATACACCAATGTTGTCAACAAGCATTTTATCGAGACCTAGAGGTCCCAATGAACTTTTAACAATATTAGCAATTGATTGCGCAGCGATGACTATGTAAGGATCAGCGAAACGCTTTGAAACAGAACATAGAGTCACTGTACCATTTTGGTCACGAATATCTTGTCCGGAGACACGATCTCCTCCAAGAAATGCACCAGCCCGAGGATCTCGTTGAAACATTATGAACTAGGATAAGTTGAAACTGAGCCTCAGTGAGTGAGATCAAAATAATTACGAAGACGCGTTTATTTATTTGTCATGACCAAATAAATCTCAGTGAAGAAATTAAAGACACAGCACATTTGACCAAAGCCTATACAGGCAAATTGAGTTGATAGCAAACATGAATCACTACAACAATTAAGGAGCCACTACTCCAATAAACATGCTTGGGAAATTTCAATCAAGGAAAAAGGAAACAAAGAGGAATGTCCATGGATAGACAAAGCCGCATCAAGAGCTCAGCCTTCCACCAGAGGAGGCAAAATAAACCTAACGAACATGATCGACAGTGTAGCCTGGCTAGAGTCAATCTATAGAAAGAAATAAAGATGAATGTTCGGTGTTGAAAACAGATATGGAAACAGGCGAGAGATGAGTATTCGATATGCCTAGGAAAATCAGTCAAACATTGGACAGCTCGAGAGATTGAGTGATAATCCATATAAAGATCAAAAATTACATCTTGTGCATGCAGGTGAGATCGTATGAAAGATGCTTGAAATAAAAATGCCACGAGGAAAAAAAACCAAGCTGCCGCCGACCTCAAGGCTATAGAGTCGGGCTGATATTACAGCGAGAATAGGAGTCGGTTCATTCCCAGCAGGTAGCAAGAGTGTGTTGAACAAATGGGGATGAGACGAACAAGGTGAGCATGAAAGACAGAGAAGATGTGGGGGTCCCTTTGAAAGACATCCCCTCAGGATACAGCAGGCGCAACCCCGTTATATACACGACCAGAGCAGTGGGTGCTAGTCGCAACACTGATACAGCATCACACTTAGCATCCCAGAGCCATACGATCAGGCCCATACACTTCGACTCTTGAAACTGAGACACGAGCATTTCTTTTCCCCTTGAGCATGCCATTCTTTGTAGGAGGAGGACAAGGGCTATCACCAATATCGGTGTCAGTGTCTTCGGCTTCCGCTATCATGTTTCCGGCATCCTCTTGTAACGTAGCCAAAAGCCGAGTACGACGACCGCGTGCCATGCTTGCAGCGGCATACATCTGAGATGAATCTGCTAATGGAGCTGTATTGCGCTTTGATTGAGATTGAGGAACCTGGGATTGAGATGTCGATGTCACAGTAGTGACAATGGTTGAGCTGCTTGCACCCTCCCCATACGCATAAGACTTGTGCTTTCCAAATTTTACCTTACGAAATTGGTCGAGGTCTTCTCTCCGAGCAATAGCATGATTAGGATCATCCATCCTTACATAGTCGGGTGGTTCACACCGGTGCCCGGATACCTTGAAGTAAGCGCAATACCCTCCTTCGAGGATGTAGATATCGGGATAATGGATCTTGGGATAGAACATATTATTAGTGGCACGGTCTTTGGCACGAAGATGTTTTGCACTGAAGCGCAGTATGAGAAGATACGCTTCGCGACGACAACAATCAACTCACAATGTAGGCGCTCTCTTGGCACTAAACTCGCAGTGGAAGACAAGAATCGTTTTTCGTACAGTATCACCGCTGACGGATGGTTTTGGTTTTGTCAAGCTCGAGCCCAACAATGATTCCTCCAGAGCAGTAATAGTATTCAGATTTACGGCACCGGGGATATGTCCACCGTGATACTCATAATCAAAACGGCAATCAATAACATGATAGTCGTGTATTTGCGAGTCATATTCGCCATCGATGAGAGCGTTAAGCTGAGAATGAGTGATTAAGAAATTCAATCCCCTACAAATTAACATGAACGTACAGTTTCGGCTTTGATGCGCATCAAACCATCGTTGGTGACTTTATGGCACGGCAAGATCTTTCCATGAGCTTCATTGTCACCAAATCCGCCTAGTCCAGGTGCCATATATTTGGACATTGGGCTACTGGCTAGTCTAATAGGACTTTCCCTTGCGATAGCATCAGACACAGACCTGAGGCTCTCGGAGCCATCACAACGCCTGAGGGTTCTGCCTTGCTGCCTTTTTGCATAAGACAGTGCTGGAGATGATCCATCAGGACCATCAAAAGATGATTCTTCAGAGTAGGGGTCGGAAGTGAAAGAGGGAGACAAGAGGGCTGAGACAGCTCGGCGGGCAGGAAGTCCGCCACAAGCCGTAGTTGCATCAAATTGACCGTTGGAAAATATTGAATGATGTACATCTGAAGTCTGATATGCGGCAGATACCACAGGCCGCCGATTATGCCGGGCAAATAAGGGTGAAGTTCCAATTCCCTGTAACATTGGCTTCCCTTTTCTCAAACGATCTACCTTAGACTCCAAGGGAGAGGGAAAGAAACCAGGAGAAGAAGGAAAATCCTGTTCTGTCTCAGATTTGAGTGTTGCATCTGGGGAGACAGAACGACGTTCCCTGGGTTTATTTGCCTGAGGGGACTCAAAAGACCGGCGAGGAGATAAAGTATTGCGGAACAGGGCACCGAATCCTCTGGATGCATGATATGCGGTCTTGGGTACCGGTGAGAATGAGAGAGGAGCAACCAAGTCCAAACCCATTGAAAATGAGGAATCTACATCCATTGCATCGCCGACAGGAGAAAGCGGTTCTAGCACGGGCTAAAGCAGATGTATATAAGCTGGTTGACAGCAAACATGGATTTACTCGACGTTTACCTTCAGCTTGGTTTCAGAAGCACCTGTTCTCATCAGCCATTCAGTTGGTAAGGCTGAACGCTGTGTACGTTTGGTTCCTTGTGTCGAGGTATTCGAAGTGGTATAGTTACGATGTGTTGCTTGGGAGGGAATCGGAAGATTTGGCGCATTGTTGCTGAGGTCATTGCCGAAGAGTCTTGCACTGCTTGTGTAAGCACGAGAGCGGGAACTAGATTTCCGTCCTCCAACATTAGTTTGAAAGTTGGTGGGAGGAAGAGGTGAAATATCCATCGGTTCGGCGTATTCACGGTCCGGTGTAAGAGGAGCGTTATTCTTCGAGGGAGAGTTTAACGAGACAGTTGATGCAAAAGATATCTCTAAATCTGAGGATAGAAATTCATCAATATCGCATTGGCCAAAACGGTGACTGCGCTTCTGAGACGGTTGTATGAGCTGTTGGTTTTTTGTTCGAACTAAAGACGTCATTTCGTCGGAAGCCTCGCACGACGTATTCTCTTCGGATGAACAAGGCAAAACGAAGCAAATAGCAATGTCGGTTCGTGTCGGCGAATCGTTAGGGGCTATTTAAGTTCAGAGGATTGTGGAAAAAGGTGCTAAGTCCAAATTGTAACAACACATGAAAGGACACGAACCAGTTACTGGGCAACCTTGTTAATGTTCGAGAGTGAACCGTCAACTGGATTATAGACATGACTGTTAGTGATGTGATATACTACTGAAAGTATATGGGGCATATGCAGCACTGAAATGAATTTCGGTGCACATATTCAGATACCGAAACCCAAAAGCGATAATCCGATTGTAATAACTAATCACGGAGTCCAGCATCCTGCAAATGGGACGAACCTTGTGTACAGTAAATGGGACGACTGCTCTTGATGGCAAAAGAGCAAGAACAGACACTTCTAACAGTGCTGGTGTGTGTCTTGAAGGCTTTCACGATTTCGTGAAATTCCAAATGAAAACGCTGAACTTTGTGGGTCCAGCTCTAGCGCCTACAAGGAAGTTGGCATTTTCATATGCCTGAACCAGAGTGAGGGTACTCACAAAAAATGGCGATGAAAGTATGTTTTGTTTTATAGAGAAGAAGGGAATCAGATATTTATGCTGCACACGATTCTGTTGGACGAAGCGTACATATTACGGCCGTTCTAATGTCTTTATTTGGCCAATGTTCAACTTGTCACATGACTGTGAATCAGAGTCCTTGACGGGTGAAACGCTTTCATCCGATCATCAATTGATAGTGGTCCAGTTGAACAAATACTTTATTAGATGGCTTAGTATTACGTGCGAGTTTCCTGGATTGTGCCGATACCTTCCTAGCAGTATTACATACATATTGAGCTCAATCGTTCTTGACATACAAGCTCTTGTTGGGGCATTTTGGATCGATTTGCGCCCATCTAAATCGTACTCAACCACCAGAAAAGATAAACACAAAGGTAAGAGCGCACAGCGGAAATGTCGGTCGGAGATTCTCATAATGCACCTCCGGATACATTCGCTTTATTGTTTCGATCAGGTGGTCGTATACGATCTGATTGGCAGTGTCAGCTCTTCTACTGCTATTACAACACGCGGAATGATGTGATGCTGGACGAACAACTCACCTCATATCCAGCTGCATTGAGATGTAATCCGTCAATAAGATATGCGACTAAGGACTCCTCCTGATGGCCGGCTGCGTCCCAGAGTAAATTCCAGACATCCACTTGGCCAACGTTGTGCTGCGTGCCAATTTCCCGGACTACATCAGCATATTCTTTTGTTGTCGCAAACAATCGATCCAGCGTCTGTGGCGGATCACGCGATTGCAGATCAGCAAGCCTCTGATATGTGTTGACGGGGGGAGGTGTGAAGAGGATCACCCTGGTGCAGGGTGAGTAATATTCTGAATCAGGCGATTTGACCATTTTGATCATTTTAGTCAGATTTTCTTTGAATCGTTGTAGGGGAACATGCTGGGACGATGGGAGAATGCATGCATCATTTGCGCCAAACCAAATGGTGAGGAGCTGGACACGAGGTCCCTTTTCATCCCGCCTTGGGAATATCTAGCTCGAGTTCAAGAGGCAAATGGTACCAATCGAACACATTTTCACACCTGTTCAAATACGGGCAACGCCCAATCTGTGTTATAACCGCTGAGTCCGCGGTTCACCACATCTAAGCTTCTTGAATAGACATCTGTTGCATTGCATGTTGAGGACGGTGGCAAACCGGTAGATAACCATACTTGCGGGAGAGGCGCTGGCCAAAACTATTCAAATTTGGTTCCCATGCACCTTGGGTGATCGAATCACCGAAGAGCATGAAAACGTCGGAATCAACGATAGGCATGGGGTGTGTCAGGAAGCTTCTTAATCAGGTGTGAGTAATTCGCCTGCGGCAAATACCGAAATTCCTTTATGAGTATCACCGGGGAGAGGATACCTCTGAGGGTGTCTAATAATATAGCATATCTGTGGAACGTCGACGGTATGTATCGCTCACCTCCAAGGTCCTTCCACTTACATTTCAAGATAGATATCGCGACACTTCGTTCAAAGTATCACATTTGCGGTATCCTTACAGGCACACTCCCTCATCTATCGCAACAAAACGTGTTTCTGGGGATACCCTTGGTCCTACTCCCTGAAGAGGTTGTCTTGTTGGTGGAAAAGGGTATTAAATTGTTTGTAGTGTCCCAGAATGCTGAACCTTGTTCCAGAGATAGCAGTCATTGTAAATGATTCTGTTGCCCATCTTCGGCCAAGTATATCGGAGCTGGAAAGTTGGAACGAGGAACAGCAAACTTCATTTCGACAACAAATCATCGCCAATGAAACAAAGGCTACGAAGAAGGACGACCGTCGATCTTTCACTGAAGAAGCTCTCAAGAAGCGGAAGGAACGTGAGGATCGCAGACGGCTTGCAACGATGAAGCTTGCAGAAGAGTCTGATGCCGAGGACATCAATACACCCTCTCCCGATGTTTTGTGCTCAGAAGAACCAGATACGGTCACACAGTCCACTCAGTTATCCATCTCTCAGCAATCAGCTGCCTCAGCAAATTATGTCATCACTATTCCCGCTGCTTCAGAGTATCAGTGGTACAATGCCGACCAGGCCACTTTTAGAACGATAGGGGACGCTCAGAAGGCAGGCATCTGGACCTATCCTTCTAACCTCACTGAACGTGCTAGATGTGGCGTTTTTCAAAGTTTGTCGGCACATGGGTATTTTATAGGAAGCGGTGTCAAGTTCGGAGGAGATTATCTCGTCTATCCAGGTTAGTCTTTGTCTCATAGCTTGTGATTCCATTGTTTGACATGGAAGCATTTGCATAGGCGATCCCTTGAGGTATCATTCACACTTCGTGGCTAGTGTTATTGAATCCCCTGAACGGGTCCTTCGGCCAATGGAAATAGTCGCCCACGGTAGACTAGGTACTGCCACAAAAAAATCACACCTTCTTTGTACTTGGGATGATGTGAACAAAGAGGTGTCGTATCTCTCAATTGAGTGGGCAGGTTTCGGTTGAATCATAGCAAGAAACCTCATCATCATTCACTGTATCAAATGTACATGAGGCCTAATCAAACTTTCTTCTCCCAATCCTAATACGGCTTTGGGTAGACTTCGTATGTCGTGTTGGCTGCAAAGCGCTTTTCACATCAAGTCTGATACCAGTTCCTTCCTCAACGCATTCAGAAGTATCACTGAAGGTACGACGTCTATGTCCGCTTCCACGATTTGGTTCGATTGGGGGGAACACAAAGTCAAGGAATTTCGCTACCAAGTCATTGAGAAAGACCACTGGAGCGAATACCCGTAGACGGATAGGAATGAAAGGCGATGGATGACGAATAATGTCACTGTCTGTCTTGCTTGTAGGATTGAAGGGGTTGATAGGCGTAGGTCTTGCATGTGTGGCAATGATGGTGTACTGGTTGAGTTGTGTAAGTTATTGGCCGCGATTAGATTCATCAACCATACCAATGGAAACACGAGAGCAAACAGAGCGAAACTGGCCAGGCCTGTGCCCAACGTACATATCAGGGCAGAGGGAAGACCTGGTTGATTCTTTCAATGTAAAGAAAATTCTGCAGAAGATATCAATGCCCACCAAAAGCAAGATAGTACGCCCATCGCTCTTCAAGATGCCGTATCCGACCTGCAAACGAGAAACCACGATTGACCCAAACAGGTCTGAAGGTTGGGTTCATACGTCAGAGCTGTTTTGGCTGGCTTGGATTTCATAAAGTCTTACTCGAAAAAATAATAACTAATATCGTGAGTCGTTTACAGCAGCCGCTCTTCGAGGGTACTTACGAGTCTACCCAGCATAGGAAGGCAAATTCTAGTCCAGAACCAACAACAGGGATCTTCTTCAAGCTGTATGAAATCACAACAGATGTAAAAGCCATGACAATTCTATAAGCAGATGTTGCGACTTGGTTCAAAAGATTGAAATAGGTTCGTGAGGGTCGCACGACGGCACGAGTCCCATAACGTAAAATATATGTTCTTTGGGCTATGATATTGCACCAGGACACCTAATAATGAATTGAAACAAACTACTGTTCAGCATGATTTCCAGGAATTGACACTGGAGTGGGACATACATTCAGGTAGAAGGAAATGCTGACAACGGGGAGTAACCAAAAGGCCTGATAGAACCGACCCACGTTCCGGTGAAGCCACTTCTCCTGATCATTGACGAGAGGATGCAGAAAGATATCGTAGATGTAGATCGACATCACTGATAGTGAATTGAGGAGTACTGATTTAAACAAGTTTACCCGAATCTCAGCATCACTTACAGGGAGTCAGTGTTTGCCATTCTACCGCGTCAATGATCACGCACCTGACAATCGCTGAAAATAACGTGTCGACGCGAAACGCGTCGTAAAGCCCTCTGAGTGCCCAACTGACCTGTAACAAGAGATTTTCGTGTAATGGGATAAAACGAGGGTACATTGCCCGAGCATTCATGACAGCACGGGTGTGGAATCGGAAAGAAACGCTAAAATGATGTAGTAACCGATGTTGTTGCTGACAGGAAATTAGAGATCCTTCAGGTACAAACACTCATTCGTGACTCAAGATAGGATTTTTTCCGGTTGCCAAAACTCGTCAAGCGGGCGACGACGCTACTGGTACAAAAATGAATACACGTAAAATAAGTTCTGAGACGCGAGAGTGAAAAGATGAAGGAGCAAATCAAATATAAATAGCAGAGATCCGATTATCTTAAAGCAGGTCACGACCGTTTCCTTATTGTCTGCGACAATACTTAGCAGGCGTAAGACAATGAATAGAGCATGACAGACTTTCGACCTAGTTATCCTTGAAGACAATTCCTTCGCAACAGACCTCTTTGGGAGAGCTTTCTTGGCCACAGTGGCTTTTGCCACTTTTGCATTTACAGCAGACGTCGCTCCAGTGGCTGTCTAAGCCTCCAGATGAACAAGTGTTGGATGCAATCTTTCAAAATACTGACTTTCTTAGACAAACCTCGTTTTGAGCTCGTACTGGTCTTCTTGGTCGGTAGTTTAGCCTTTGTTATCGAAGGTTTGTGGGTTTTTGACTGCGTATCTGGAACAGGTTTGACAGTTGGCTTCGTTTTTATAGCTTCTTTGGTCTTGGAAGAGGCCTCAGATGTACTGATACGCTTTGGAGCAGCTGTCTGGGGCTTTGTAGCACCCTGAGGTTGTGGTATTGGTTTGTCCTTCACAAGAAAGTATAAGTTTTGTGCCAGACTGAATATGATTGAATACCTCATTGACAGCCACCACTCTCACAGTCTTGACTTTGGATGCCAATTTGATACGACCAGTTATACCTCGGGCCATATCAGTCATCCCCAACGTGTTGCGAAAATAGGGAAGCATACCTTTGGGAAGGGAAAAAACCCCTTGGTCGATGCCTGACCTGATAGCTCGGGAGAAAGATAGAACCTGATCGGGGACAACCTTCAGGTCATACGTAGATTCTACGTATCTGAACACCTATGTCAGGAAACACGAGGCAAATCAACGACTGGGCCATGTACGTTCTGATTTGTGACCGCGTGACACCTGTTCGGGCGTCGTCAGGATTTGCAAGGATACATTCCTATATGGTTGCATTAGACTATTATTGGGATGCAATCAAGTGCATAAAGATAGATGGCACCACAGCTAGTAGATGATATCAGAGCAGATACGACCGAAGGAGTCACACAAGGACTATCAGGGGAGATAAGGGAGCATTAACTTGCCTGGATCATTTGGATCCATGAGGGATGATCTGACTTCTTGCGGGAGGCAGTGGATTTCTTGCCCCGAGGTGATACTTTCGACCTTGCCATGAAGAAGGTAAACAAAAGGTTGGAAGCTGTTGATGAAGAGTAAGCAAAAGGATAGGAGTGAGCAGAGGGATGCAAATCTAGTTGATAACACTCTGGCTATATATACAAGATCGCGATATACACGTGACCTGACGTGTACACCAATAAACAAACTTAGCTGAGCATAGGTACCGTCGCGCCAGGCAATTATCTCGTGGAGATTCTAATGTTTGTGTAATATAATCGCTATTCCACTAGCCTGGATTGCATACGCAGTGGATAGATGTCTGCGACTTAATATCATAGTCAACTAACAATAATGATGTCGAAAATCACATGATCTGATGTTAAGGATCAATCACTTTCTCTTCACCTCACCATGACTATTACGGACATTCTCAAGGCTTCTGCCCGCTCCGCTTACCGCAATATGTACCGGGCTGCCTCGCGTAAATTTGCAGGTATTCTACCCTTTTCTGCGCCATTGATTGTAACCATCATGTCTTATAGGTGATGAGCTCATCCTCGCCGGTGCGTGAGCATAGGACCCTTCAAAGCATGATGAAGCTCAAAAACTTTGTAGCATTCCGCCAGAAAATGAGAAATGATGCTGTCAAAGCGCAGGCCCTGACAAATGCGAAGGAGTACGAACGGCATACCCAATTTGCCAATGATGTCGCAGAATTCTTGCGGAAAAATGTTATCCAAGGAGTCAAAGCTGCAGAAGGCAACCAGGGGGGCGATGGGATCTGGTGTAAGTTGATGTTTACTCGGGATCGCAGTCGGAAAAAATACCCACGAATTGAAGATCTGCCAATAAACAGTGAAATCGAGCTAGGAAGTAATGAATCTATCAAGAATCCCAAGATCACAGAGTCAAGTCGAAGTGCAAGCAAAAAGGAGGGGTGCGCTGATTTGATTCGAAATATTGACTCACGATTTAACTAACTCTAGATGTTCTTCAGGTGCTGTTCCGCCTGAACAGTCCCGACCTCGACATTATTCCGCACTCAAGAGGGACTCGCAGAAACGTATCATCCCTGAAATTCTTGAAGAGGATTTGGAAGAGTCGTTTGCCCGTGGTAAGGATTTGTTTGATCTGTCATCTGGTTGATGAAGACCTCATTGTCTGGGATATAGGAAGTGGTCCTGTAGGTCTTTGTGTGAAAGCCGGAATTGTACCCGGTCAAATAATGTTTTGTATGTATACCAGGGTGGTCAATCAATTAACAAGACCAAGAACAATGTCCAACTGCTACACAAACCAACTGGTATTCGAGTGACATGTCAGGAAACCCGTTCATTGGCCCAGAATCGAAAAATTGCACGAAAACTGATAGCAGAGAAGGTCAACTTCATCCACTTACCTGTTGCTCAGGCACTCATGATGTTTGGGTTGTATTTGGCATTCTAGCTTGATAGGTTGGTGAATCCTGGTCTGTCTAAAGAGGATTTGAAACGTGCGAAACAAATCGAGAGAGAACGTAGAAGGCGTAAGAAGGCAAAAAAGAAAGTGAACAAGCTGAATACAGTGTGGGAGGGATGATTGTGGGCTGATGCATCCTGATAACTTAATACTCTAGTCAAAGACACCCTTATTTCTTGGTCAGATAGATGTCGCCAAAATTATTATGGCAACACATCAGGGTATAGTCGTGTTATAGACAAGATAGAAGATACTTTGATTTTGTCGATGTATGCAAGGTCAATGTTACAACTCTGTCCTAACTGAAACTAATGGACTGCCAAAACCCTGATATTATCAAGAGTGATTTCAGCTAAAACTGACGATTCTGTCATAACTCAAAGAAATTATTCTTACCAACAGAACTAAGTATTAAGTTTTACTACCTATAAGACAGTAGCGATAAAAATTGTGTACCAGGGCCACGAGGGCGATCCTCAATCACACCCCAACTGGTGAATGCAAAAAAAGGTTTCTTCCTCGCGAGAAACTGACTGCCCTGTGACCATTCCTGCGTGGGGATCGGTTTATAGGGTTATGGATGACAAGCCATTTGCAATGGTCTTTATCAAGTTTTTGAAGGCACATCCAAACTAGTTTGCCCCTCACCCTGAACCGCCATAGGTTCACAAGCAGTGTAGTTTTTTTTTTGTATCGAACAAGCAGTGTAGTTCTTTGTCCTGGTCTAACATCTTTCAAATCTCTGTAATATATATTTAACAAGTCATGTGTCGAACAGTGGGTACGAGCGATGAATAGAAGCGTCCCTTACTAAGATGGCTAATAGCTCCCATCCACGACTGTGTCTCTTACGTAGAAGAGGAGGCCATGATGTTTCGGACATAACTATGGGCGTGTTCGATATCTTAATGCGTCAAGTCAATCCTCTACCCGGTGACCATCCTTCTATTTATCATCAGAACTTATCCAAGCGAGAAGGTCGGGACGGTGGAAGACGAGGCCGCCGATAATTCTGAATATACAGAACCTGATTGGCTCTCTGAATGACACACCATGAGTAATTTACTGTACCATGCACTGCTATATGTGGCACGAAATAATATTTGAGTGCATGACCTGTTACGCTCAGAACTAAACAGGGATCGAAGAGGAAGCGAGACTACTCGAGGCAGAAATTCTTTCCAAAAGTAGACGTAATTGGATTGCCAAGTGCGTTTTAGAATAGAAAAGAGAATGCATGTATAGTGAATGGTGTATGAGTGCTTAAACACAAGGTTAGGACGCCCATTTCCATGATGATTCATCAATCACTCACATGGGTATATGAAACAACCATGAGGTGTCATTGGGGTATTATACTTTCTGTATTGTCTGTGTACCTGCGCTTCGAGTGAGGGGGACCTTTTTCTTCAGGATGAGGTCTGGAGAGGAAGTATCTTGGCGAAAGGGTACAAAAATGGGCTGACATGGGGAACGCGAGGGGCTAGAGCTCATGGGCCGTGGTGCGATGACGGGTGACGAAGGAGAATTGGATAATACAGAGAAATTCGGTGATAGTGGTGGTGACGGAGGGGCATCATCGTAGTATTGGGAGTATGTTGGTGAAAACGCAGACGGCCTGCGAGGCGACGGGATAGGAATAGGGTATTGGGACGGTTTAGGAGGTTGGGGGACAAGACCCGAACCATTTGTGAATGGATGGATGGCGTGGGGGTCAAAGGAATTGAGGATCGGAGAGTGCGAGGAAGACATTTAATTCTGGGTTAGATAGGTCAGGAGAACTTCTATGGCATTTATATGGCGCGGCAGAAGGCGATCGGATCTTACGTCGTCATAGCGCTGTTCCTCAGTTGGTGGCTTAGTTGGGGCTTAGTTGGTGCTTAGTTGGGGCTCTGTCACATGCATACTGTTCACCACAGTTCGGAAAATCATCGGGCTTCCGATAAACATGTGTTCCTGATGAGCCTCCGGATCACCCCGATCACCTCAAGGCCCGGCTGGCCCGGCTTCGTT